>Ga0265294_10000098_pt1 | contig 94792 bp, 71 predicted proteins | sample MunlanPumphouse3_FD_192504 | JGI IMG/M metagenome (GOLD analysis project Ga0265294, IMG submission 192504) | Groundwater microbial communities from a municipal landfill in Southern Ontario, Canada - Pumphouse #3 | ecosystem: Environmental > Aquatic > Deep subsurface > Groundwater | place...
ACAGGTAAGCTGTTTGTAAGTTCTCAATTGTGCACCTTAAGTTTTGTTGCAAAAACAGGTTGCATCTTACGACAGCTTGCCTGTTTTTACAAATTACTTTCAGTTGCACTTACTTGTTGAATTCAGGCTTAATTAAACAATTTGCTTCTGCTAAGATTATTTAAACATATTAACTTTCAATTGATCACCTTGAATTTCTTGCAAATATGAGCTAATTGTATTAGTTTATTACAATTAGAATAACAAAAAATGGAAAGAACAAAAATCTAAGAAGAGCAATGTAAAAATATTGAAATATAACTCAATGATCTTAAAAGTATTTTAAAAAATAGGAGCAATAATGAAAACTGAAAATGCTGTTTTGATGCAAATGGCAAGGAACTCCCTAAAAAACAAATGGGGATTAGCCATTGGAACTTGTGTAGTATATTTTGTAATCCTTTCTATCGTTCAAATGATCCCTGCTGCAGGACCTATTGTTTCATTGATAATTGCCGGTCCGCTCACTTTAGGACTTATTCTCTTTTCTCTGTCTATTTCAAGAGGCAAAGAGGCAAGGTTTGGACAATTATTTCATGGCTTTGATCATTTTGGACCCTCACTAGTAACTTATCTGCTGGTAGCTCTCTATACTTTTTTATGGACACTACTCTTAATAGTACCCGGCATTATTGCCTCCTTTTCTTATTCAATGAGCTTATACATATTAGCTGACGATCCCTCTATTACCGGCAGTGAAGCCATTCACAAAAGCAAAGAAATGATGAATGGCAATAAAGGAAAACTATTCTGTTTACATCTGAGATTCTTGGGTTGGATCTTATTAGGTATCCTTTCTTTAGGAATTGGCTTCCTCTGGATTATACCCTATATGCAGATCAGTATAGCAAATTTCTATAATGATCTAAAAAAAGATTAAATAGAAGCTTAAAAATTTCATATTAGATTTTAAGGTCTTTACTGCTTATTTTTTACCTTAATTTCTTGGTAATATGCTTTAGATTATTATCCTAATAAGGCAAAGCTGGAATTCTTGGCTTACAAAAGTGCCTATATTTAAACAATAAGTCCTTTATTAATAATTAGCTAAATTTCTTGGAATAATATTTTTATTTTTTTAATATATAAGGCTTGTAATAACAAACACTAAGTAAGCAATAAACGGGTAACTTTTGAGGCAACTAACTCTCAAAATTGAGCAAATCGCAAAAAACCTTGGCGTGAATTATAATTTTATGTCTTGTAATATTTTTAATCCTAATGAGGGTGAGATAAGCAAAAAATTGCTTTGAAACGTAGGAAAAACCTATAGCTGAATCTGATCAATGTAAACGGGATATTCGATCTGCTTACTCATTGACATCAGCGATCTAAATTGCGTTAAAGCTTTATTTAAATTAATTAATACTATCCAGAAAGAGAGGCATTATGAAAAAAATCAGTATGCTACTTAGCCTTATCTTGATCGCCATACTATTTAGCGCTTGCACAAATGATAATGATCCTGACTATGCTGAACTGCTCATAGGCAGATGGGTAAATACCATGGTCAATGGCCGGGAAATTTTAACTGATGACACATTTGTTATGAACCTCAGATCGGACAATATACAAATGTACGCAATAGGGCTTCAGGAAGACGAAAACAACAAAAGTTGGCAGGAAAACAGCAACTACACCTACAGTGTTATCGGCGATACGATCTGCATCGATGGATTTGCACAGGGAAATACATTTCACATGAAATTTGAAATACAATCAATCGACAATTCGACTATTAGCTATACTGTGCCAATATTCGCCATAAATGGAGATATGATACCCGACGAAAAAACTTATACCTGTGAAAAAGTCACTATTGATTTTAGCACTGAGTTTACAGGAATTTGGTATGGCCGTTGCACAAGCCCTGGCACAAATGACAGCCTGTTTCACTATTGGGAATACTTTGCTGATAGCACCTACAATTATTACTACCAGAATGAAAACAGCAAATGGATTAAAAAGACCGATAATGAAGGACAGTATTTTCTCTATGGTCAATTGATGGTAAGCAATTATTCTTACGATCATTTGAGCGCTGGCACAGGTCGAGCTTTTGAGTGCTGGAATTTCAACATCGATGGAAACAGGATGACATGGACCGGTTTGCGCGAGAACAATGTCACCATCAACTACGAAATGCAAAAGGTAGAATCGCCTCCTGAAACCGAGTAATAGCGACTTACACAGTTATTAAATAATATCAGGAAATCTTGTTAATTTGGCTTTATCACTGATCGGAATTGTAAATTTTATTTAACCGCAGTTCAAAAAAATGGAAACAATTCTTTATGAACTTGAAAATATTTATATTTTATAACCACATATTTAAGAGGAAGACACATGAAATCAATTAGAATTCTATTCATATTATTTTTGGCGGTTCTCTTTGCACTAAGCTGTCAAAGAAATAATGGAGATGAAAATATTGAGGTTTTTGGTATCGAATTCATTCCCAACTTTTTTATAGTCGATGATGAAGTTGTTGGAATTGATGCAGATATTGCCAGTGAAGCAATGCAAAATGCAAGTGTTGATATGGAATTAAGTATGGCAGATACATGGCAAGATGCCTATAATACAATATTAAGCGGTCAAAACAAGGCCCTATTGACTGTAGCATATACCCCCGAACGCAAAGATCTTTTCAAATGGGCAGGTCCAACAAGCCAAGGAATGTATGGAATACTTGGGAATAACGATACGCTAAGCAGTGAATTCCCATTACAAATAGAAAAATGCAAACAGCTTCCCGCCATTGCTGTTGTAAAAAACTGGTTAGAAACAACAAGTCTCGAAGATTTGGGTTTTACAAACCTCGTTTATTACGATACTTACAATGAGGCATTAGATGTTTTTATGAGTGGCGAAGTTCCTTTTATAGCAAGCGACTTTTACCATTTAGCATCAACACTTCCTAAAGGATATTATTTATCCAATGTTCGTGCAATCACACGATACCGCACTGTTTATTATTACATTGCTTTCTCCAAAGATGTAAGCGATGCGCTTGTCAACAGCGTTCAGAATTCGCTTCAAACCTTGATTGAGAATCAAAGTACAACCGCAATCGTAAGAAAGTACATCTCTATAATGCCCGACGATTACATCGCGGGAACTATTCAGCTTTTTACCGAATTTTCACCACCTAGCAGTTACAGCACTGGGAGAAACACCTCCTTAGAAATACAAGGTTCATCCGTCGATATTGTAAATGAAATTCAGAATAGAACAGGATATATTAACAGCATAAATTTAACCCTATGGAATGATGCTTACAACATTGTGCAATATTTACCAAACAGCGCATTATTTGCTACAGCCCTTACAGACGAACGTGAAAATATGTTTCAATGGGTTGGCCCAATCTCTCCCAACAGAACCTATTTTTATACGCTTTCATCTTCGGGTTTAAGTATCAAAACACTTGAACAAGCAAAAGCACTTGAATCAATTGGCACGCCAAATGGTTGGTTTAGTCATGACTTTCTCATAAACAACGATTTTCAAAACATTAACGCTACTTCACTTACTTCTCAAGAATCCTTTAATCAACTTATAAATGGTGAGGTTCAGGCGCTTCTAATGCCGGATACTGATATGAAAGGCTTAGCTGATTTGGCAGGAGTGCCTATGAACGACCTGACCCAACATATTAAAGCATTGGATTATGACAGTTATATCGCTTTTTCCTTGGATACACCTTCAAGTACTGTCCGGGAATGGCAAGAGCATCTCGATGCCTTGAAGGCAGATGGCACATTCGAAACGATCTGGAATAAATGGTATAGTGGAGTTCCAATGCCCTAAATATTATAGGGATGTAGAAAGCTTTTACCCTGCTTTGATCCAGAAGTTTATCACAGTTTTAATATCTCTTTTACTATGATGATTTAAGGGCAAAAATTAAAAAATTCTATGATCGTAGCTCAGAATAAAAAAATTATAAGGAAGACACATGAAATCAATTAGAATTCTATTCATATTATTATTGTCGGCACTCTTTGTGATCAGCTGTCAAAGAAATAATGGAAATGAAAGCATCGAGGTCTTCGGTATCGAATTCACTCCCAACTTTTTTATAGTCGATGATGAAATTGTTGGGATAGATGCAGATATTGCCAGTGAAGCAATGCAAAGTGCAAACCTTGATGTCAACCTGACTATGGCAAATATCTGGGATGACGCCTACAATGCGGTCTTAAGTGGTCCTAATAAAGCTCTACTTACTGTAGCTTATTCCCCAGAACGCAAAGATCTTTTCAAATGGGCAGGTCCTACCAGCCAGGGAATGTACGGAATATTTGGAAATGGAGAACCGATAAGCGATGAATATCCATTGCACATAGACATGTGTAAACAGCTTTCGGGCATTGTGGTAGTTAGGGACTGGTTAGAGACAACCACCCTTGAAAATTTGGGTTTTACCAACCTCGTTTATTACGACACTTATAGTGAGGCATTAGATGTATTTATGGGTGGCGCAGTACCTTATATAGCAAGTGACTTTTACCATTTACTATCAGCGCTTCCCGGAGGGTATTTTCTATCGAATGTCCAAACTGTCACACGATATCTAACTGTTTATTATTATATTGCCTTTTCAAAAGACGTAAATGATGCCCTTGTTGCCAGTGTCCAGAATTCTATTGAAACTTTAATAAAAAATAAAAGTACAGTAGCTACCGTACGTAAATACATAGCTTTAATGCCAGAAGAACACATAGCGGGAACTATTCAGTTATTTACCGAGTTTTCACCGCCCAGCAGCTACAACTCTAGAGAAAGTATGTGGGAAATATCAGAAGGCTCTTCTATAGATATGCTAAATGAAATTCAGTCAAGAACCGGCTATGTTAATAATATAAATATGACCCTATGGAATGATGCTTACGAGATTGCGCAGTACCTGCCAAACAGCGCAGTATTTGCTACAGCCCGCACTCCCGAACGTGAAAACATGTTTCAATGGGTTGGACCTCTCTCTCCAAATAAAACATATTTCTATACCCTTGCCTCTTCCGAATTAAGTATAGAAACACTTGAAGATGCCAAAGCACTCACATCCATCGGCACGCCGAATGGTTGGTTTAGCCATGATTTTCTTATCGAGAATAACTTTCAAAATATCGATGCCAGCTCACTAACAACAGAGAAAACTTTTGTTCAGTTAATCAGTGGAGAGGTTCAGGCAATCTTGATACCAGATACGGATATGTTATGGTTGGCTAATATAAACAAAGTGCCAATGACTGACCTGACCCAACATATTAAAGCATTGGATTATGACAGTTATATCGCTTTTTCATTGGATACACCTTCAAGTACTGTCCGGGAATGGCAAGGCCATCTCGATGCTATGAAAGCAGATGGCACATTCGAAACGATCTGGAATAAATGGTATAGTGGAATTCCAATGCCCTAAATATTATAGGGATATAGAAAGCTCCTAAAAAACGGCACACAGTTAAAAAGCGAATATCGCTAGGAATGATTGCCTTTATCAGCAAGCTATTCTCCCAAATTTCTTGTAAGTATGCCCATATTTTTTTAACTTAGTAAACTTGGTTAATAAAAGCGGGAAATTAAATAAAGCTATAGCAAAGAACTTTATTTCCTGTCATTCAAGAATAATGTAGCACATCATTCTTGCAATTAAAAAAAAACAAACAGGTTATAAAATGAAAGATCTCAAGGACAAAGTAGTTCTTATTACCGGTGGCGCATCGGGTATAGGTAAGATCATGGCGCGTTTAATGCTGGAACGACAAGCAAAAGTAATTATCTGGGATATCAACGAACTAAAGATCGATGAGACAATTTCTGAACTATATCCCAAAGGTAATATTTCGGGTTATAAAGTAGATGTTTCCAAGATCAGACAAATTCAAGAAAATGCTAAAAAAGTCAGAGAAGAAATAGGCATCGTTGATGTACTTATAAATAACGCGGGAATTGTTGTTGGAAAATATTTTCATAAACATTCAACAACTGAGATCAATAAAACAATGGAGATCAATGCCATTGCTCCCATGCAGCTGAGTCTGGAATTTCTTAATGACATGCTTGATCAAAATTCCGGCCATATCTGTAATATTGCTTCATCTGCCGGAATTATTTCAAATCCCAAAATGTCGGTTTATGCTGCAAGTAAATGGGCAACGATAGGTTGGTCAGATAGTATTCGGCTAGAAATGAAAAAACTCAAAAAAAATGTGAATATAACGACTATCATGCCCTACTATATCAATACAGGAATGTTCGATGGCGTAAAATCCAAGATTAAAATCCTTGAACCGGAAGCAGCATCACTTACTATTATAAAAGCCATTGAAAAGAACAAAAAAATGCTGACTATCCCCGGATATATTTATAGACTTACCCGATTCGGGCAAGCACTTATGTCCATTAATGTCTTCGATTGGTTTGTCGGTAGCGTGCTTGGGATCCATAAAACTATGGAAAATTTTACAGGTCGAAAAAATAATTAATCACAATAAAGAGTTGAAAAATGAATACTAAAAAAGATACCATCATCAAATACATTGAAAGCCAAAGAGCGTTTTTTGCTACTCATGAAAGCAAAAATATCAGCTTCAGACTAAAACAACTTCGCAGGCTTAAGGAAGCTGTTATAAAATATCAGACTAAGATCGAGGATGCTCTGTGGAAAGATCTTCGAAAATCACCCGAAGAGGCCTATCTGACCGAGATCAGCATTGTAACAGGTGAAATTGATAATCATATCAAGCACCTGAAAAAATGGGCTAAAACAAGAAGAGTACACACTCCCCTACATGTTTTGCCTTCTTCAAGTAAATTGATTTATGAACCGCTGGGTCTTGCTCTTATCATCGCCCCCTGGAATTATCCCTTCCATCTGCTTATTAACTCTCTCATCGGTGCTATATCTGCAGGTTGCTGTTGTGTGCTAAAACCATCGCCTTATACGCCAAACGTTGCTGAGATCATGGCGGATATGATCGCCGAGTTTTTTCCGACTGATTATATCTGCCTTGTTCAAGGTAACAGAGAAGTTAATCAAATTCTCTTGGACCAGCGCTTCGATATAATTTTCTTTACAGGAAGTCCTGCCTTAGGCAAAATCGTCATGCAAGCGGCTGCAAAGAATTTAACACCTGTTGTTTTAGAGCTAGGCGGAAAAAGTCCCTGCATAGTCGATAAAGATGCCAATATCGATATCGCTGCCAAGCGCATTGCCTGGGGGAAACTCATCAATGCGGGACAAACCTGCATTGCTCCCGACTATCTTTTTGCTCACAGTACAATAAAGGATGAATTACTAGACAAGATCGTTTTCCATATCAAAGACATGTATGGCGACGATCTCAAAGAAAGTCGCTTTTATCCACGCATTGTAAATAATCAAGCAGTCAACAGATTGGAAAAGCTACTACAAGAGGGTAAAATACATTCGGGTGGCGAGATCGATAAAAAAGAGCGTTTTGTTTCACCGACTATTATTGATAATGTCAATCCTGATTTCTTGGTAATGCAAGAAGAGATTTTCGGTCCTATTTTGCCTGTCATGACTTTTGAAGATATTAATGAAACGATGGATTTCGTCAACAAACACGAAAAGCCCTTAGCCTTTTACTATTTTGGTAAAAACAAGAATGCCAAAGATGTTTTAGCAAGAACTACATCCGGCGGCGCGACCATCAATGATACACTCATGCATATCACCAACCACGATCTCCCCTTTGGAGGCGTAGGAAATAGCGGCATGGGAAATTATCATGGCAGGGAAAGTTTCTTGGCTTTTAGCAATAAACGAGCAGTCATCACAACTCCAACTAAAATTGATTTGCCCTTTAAATATCCGCCTTTTAAATATTTTAAAATTGCCAAGAAGATCATTTAGCTCGGTTAATAAATTATTGCTTAAACAACTGACGAAACTTCAGTATATTTTCACTTGAATATTAATGAGATAAAAGGATAAGAAATGGACCAAAAATATTATAAGAATTCACCGGATAATATTATAATAATCGATGAAACATCTTCAATTCTAAAAAAATCCAATGCAATTGAATTTCATAGCACTTTACCGGAATATAAAGCAACTCCCTTAACTCACTTACCCGGTCTTGCTAAAAAATATGGTGTTAAAAATATTTACTTAAAAGATGAATCATATAGATTTGGTTTAAACGCTTTTAAAGGTCTGGGGGCTTCTTATGCAGTCCATAAAGTCTTAGAAAGTGACCCTAATATTGAAACTATTTGTACAGCTACCGATGGGAATCATGGTAGAGCTGTCGCCTGGTCTGCAAAAAATCTTGGGAAAAAATCTGTCATTTATGTACCCGGCGATACAACTAAAAAACGTATTGAAGCCATAGAAGCACAAGGTGCAAAAGTAATCCAGATAGCCGGAGATTACGATAAAGCTTGCGAAACCGCAAAAAATAAATCTCTAGAAAATAATTGGGTATTAGTCCAGGACACTGCTTGGGAGGGCTATACGGAAATTCCTGCCTTGATCATGGCCGGATATTTGACCATGTTCAAAGAAATTGAAAAAAGTCTTGAAAAAAAAGATGATATTGACATTGTTTTCTTGCAAGCAGGTGTTGGAAGTTTTGCCGGATCGGGAGTTTTCCACTATTTAAATAAATATGGCAAGAATAAACCAAAGATCGTGATTGTCGAGCCCGAAGAAGCAGATGGAATTCTCCTTAGCTTTAAAAATGATAAGATCTCAACTTCCAAGGGAAGCGGCACGACAATTATGGCCGGATTAAATTGTGCAACACCTTCTATGGGGGCCTGGGGTATAATTAAAAGCGGTACTGACCTTTCTCTAAAAGTCAATGACGATTACACAAGAAAAGCCATTCGTGAACTATATTATCCCAATGCTTCAGATAAAAGAATTATTTCCGGAGAATCCGGAGCCGCCGGTCTTGCAGGTTTTCTTGCACTCATGAATGAAGCTGAGCTAAGAGAAGTGAAAGATGATCTGAATATGAATGAAAACAGCAATATTTTATTCATCAGCACCGAAGGCGATACAGATAAGCTGGTCTTTGCTGAAATAGTTGATGATCTAAACTATACATAATGCTTAAAATAAATATTCCATTAAATAAAAAGTCTGAGAATATTTCTCAGACTTTTTTTCTTTAGATATATATCTTTCTGTAGCTATCGCTATTTTCTCGGTGCTTCTACCTTCGCTCCTTGAGAGCTCCTGCGGAAAAGCAGTACTAGAGATTATAGATCTCTGTGTATTTTTCTTCCAGATAATCCATAAAAGCATCGGCACTCAAAGCTTTTCTTGAAATTGCCATGATCAGATCCTCCGGATCATAATAACGGCCAAGTTTATGGACTTTTTCATTCAACCATTCTTTTAATACTTTAAAATCACCAGCTTTGATCTTGTCCCACAATTTGGGAATTTCCATATCAGCCTGTTCAAGAATTTGCGCTCCATAAAGATTGCCCATGGCATAAGATGGGAAATACCCAAAACCACCAAAGGACCAGTGAACATCTTGCATTACTCCTTCAGCATCGTTTTCCGGGCGGATACCAAAGTATTCTTCCATTTTATCATTCCACAATTTGGGAATATCATTTATATCAACATCACCATTAATGATCATACTTTCCATATCAAAACGAAGCATAATATGGAGTGAGTAATAGACTTCATCCGATTCAACGCGAATAAGTGAGGGCTTTACAATATTTACCATACGATACCAGTCATCAAGTGTCACATTTTTTAACTGCGGAAAATGTTCTTGTAAAACAGGGAATTCATACGACCAGAATTCTTTTGAGCGTCCAATCTGGTTTTCCCATAAACGGGATTGGCTCTCATGAATACCAAAGGATGTGGCCTCTGCAAGTGGTGTGCCAAATTCTTCTTTATTTAATCCTTGTTCATAAATTGCATGCCCACTTTCATGGATGGTGGAAAATAAACCCGACAGCAACATTTTGTCGTTCAAACGAGTTGTAATACGGACATCTTCAGGATGAAAACCAATAGTGAAAGGATGCGCAGAAACATCCTGGCGGGCGCAATCCATGTCCAAGCCCATATCTTTTGCGACTTTCATTCCAAACTTCCATTGTTCATCTGTATCAAAAAGCTGTTGTAAGGGAGCATCATCGATCTGCTCAGCCGCACGAATTTTTTCAACAAGTTTGACCAAACGAGGTTTAAGATCGGTAAATAAAGCGGCAACACGTTCCGTAGTCATACCTGGTTCAAAATTATCAAGCAAGGCATCATAAGGCTTATCTTCATAGCCAAGATAATCAGCTTCTTTTTTCTTTAGTGCTATCATCTTTTCCAAGAACGGTGCATAAGCGGAAAAATCTTTGGCTTCTTTGGCTTTAAACCAAGCTTGCTGAGTTGCTGAGGTATGTCTGGACATTTCCTCGACAAATTCTTCAGGTAAAACCGAGATTTTCTTGAGATCTTTCCATAGCAGATAAACCATTCTTTTATTGTTTTCATTAAGATCCTTATCAAGAATTTTGCCACTTTCAAGATCGATATATTTTGCGAGTTCATCTTTCAATTTTTTACCCGTTGACATCTGATGATGTAATAAACTCATATAAGCCAGGACTTCTGCTCTATAGGCACCGCCACCTTTGGGCATGTATGTTTCCTGATCCCAATGAAGAACTGAGGCGGCAGATTCAATTTTCTTTATCTCTAACAAAATGTTTTTTAAAGCTTTCATATAAGTCTCCTTTCAGCTTTGTTTTTTATGAGCAAAATCTATTGAATTTTATGCTCAAAAGCATCCATTAAGTTGAGAGGATGACGGGAAAGATTGTTGACAGGATAACCTTGTTGACAGGATAACTGGATGTACAAGATTGCTTTTCCGGCAGGATGACTGGATTACCCTGTTGACTGGATTACCCTGTTGACTGGATAGCTGGATGTACAAGATTGCTTTTCTGACAGGATGACTGGATTACCCTGTTGACTGGATAACTGGATGTACAAGATTGCTTTTCTGACAGGATGACTGGATTACCCTGTTGACTGGATAACTGGATGTACAAGATTGCTTTACTGAAGAGCTGACCCTCCTTGTATATTGATTTTGTAAGAAAAATCAATATACAAGGAGGGAAGTTCCGATTCTTCGGAACGTAGTAGGGTCATCCTGAAGCCCGAAGCTTCGAAGAAAGATCTGATACGACAGAAAAAGCTATTTATAGTTACAAGTCCTTATAATTTGGATGCAATTTCCTCGGCAACTTCTAGCGAGCTATTTGTTCCACCAAGATCATAAGTACGTACCTTGCCTTCGGCAATGACATCTGCAACTGCAGTTTCTAGTTTTTCAGCCATTTCACTTTCACCCAGCCAATCTAACATCATTTTGGCTGTCAGGATCATAGCGGTTGGATTAACTTTATACTGACCATAATATTTTGGTGCAGAGCCATGTGTCGGTTCAAAAACTGCCAATTTATCACCAATATTTGCAGAACTTGCAAAGCCCAATCCACCGACTAATTGTGCGGAAAGATCTGAAAGAATATCGCCAAACATATTTTCGGCAACGATCACTTCATAATTTCCAGGATCTTTAACAAGCCACATACATTGAGCATCGATATTTGTTTCCCAAAGTTCAATACCGGGATAATTTTGGGCAACTTCACGAGCAGTACGAATCATTAAACCACCTGTTTCTCGAAGCACATTAGGTTTATCGCACACTGTCACGGCTTTCTTGCCATATTTTTTGGCATATTCAAAGGCATTAGTAATAATGCGTTTACATCCCTGACGAGTCATAATACGAGTGGATAATGCAATATTTTCGAGTCCGGCATCTTTGAATTTTTTCATTTTGGGATGATTTTTATCTAGTACATCGTAAACATCTTTAGGAAGCGGATGAAACTCAATACCTCCATACATACCCTCAGTATTTTCTCGGAAAATGGTAATATCAATTTCATCCTTATAATTTAAAGGATTACCTTTATAAGCTTTACATGGCCGCATATTTGTATGCAGATCAAAAAGCTGGCGAAGGCGGACAATGGGTGAAAAATACACAAAGCCTTTGCCTTGCATTTCAGGAACAAGTGCTTTTTCGGCTTCTTCCTTGGGCTGTGATGTTATGGCACCAAAAAGCGCACAATCAACTGTCTTTAACATATCGATGGTTCTCTGAGGAAGCGCATCACCCTCAGTCTTCCAAAACTCCCAGCCAATATCGCCATGAACAAATTCAGCATCAAGCTCAAGTTTATCCAAAACTATCTTAGCTGCTTCCATTACTTCGTTGCCAACACCATCACCCGGTAGCCATCCAATTCGGTATTTTGCCATGGTAGTACTCCTTAAATTTCCAGTTAATGTAAAATATGCCACCCCGTGTTCCGTCCGGCAGTGGCTCTTAAATTATTACATGCTTATTTTATAAATAGCCTTTTATATTAGGGAAATTTAACATGGAATGCAAGAATGCTAAAAAAATACTTTAAAATTAAATACATCAGCCAGCTTTTCTACTGTGTGCAAGTCTTCGGTCGAGATAACAAGCCTTTAATTATTTAAGCATGCTTCCTAGGTAATACCCACCAATCGCAAGCGATAATCCTCCTGCCAGATTAGCGAACATATTAAGAAGGCCCATCCAAATTCCAGCTGTTTGAATAAGGCTAAACGTTTCTACACTGAATGTTGAAAAGGTGGTAAATGCACCCAAAAGACCAACAGCAAGGAAAAAATACCAGCTATTTTGCTCTCCTCCGCTCAGCGCAATAAAAAAAGCTAAGATAAAGGAACCGATTAAGTTTACACCAAGAGTTCCCCAAGGAAATTGAGTATTAGATGCAGAATTTAAGCAAGTGGAAAGAAAAAAACGAAGGACGGCACCCAAAGCACCGCCCAACGCTATAAATAAGTATTTAGACATTTTAATTAATAGAGGTAACCTAAGCCAATATACAGGCCGGTTGAACCATCATTCTTGGAACCAGCAAAGCCATAATCAACTGAGATGATCATGTTTTCATTCATGGCTAACTTAATACCCAAACCGTAAGATAGGTGAACGGTTTCTGACTTACCTGAAATATAATCGTCATATACGTCATCAGGAATTCCGGATTTGTCATAATCATAGGGCTGTACAACCATACCTGCATCAACAAAAGGATTGACACCAAAATAGAAGTTCTGATTAATAAAATTAAAACGTACGATCTTCCAACGCAATTCAAGATTAGCAAAAGCATAGCCATCGCCGACAAGTCTTGAGCCTAAAATACCACGGACTGTTTTGCTTCCGCCCAAACCATCAACATTTGATCGTGAATTAGGCATATTTCCCTGCATATAAAAAGGCTGCTTTCCTGCAATAATTCCTTGGTAACCTAAACGATAAGTCAAAGAAAGATTTTTAGGGACTAAAGTAAAATACTGACGGTGAATTGCTGATAACTGTAACCAACCGCTTTCATTTAAACCTGCAAAATCAGGTGCATAGGTCAGAACAAGTTCTTCCCAAAGTCCGGTCATGGCACATGCTTCATTATCACGTGTATCATAAACAACACCAGCTTTTACATAGGAAACCAAACCACCATCAGCTTCTTTTGCAGAAATCGCGCCCCAGTCTAAAAGATCATCATATAAAGTTGTTTGATCTACAAAAGTTGAATCCCAGGCCCTTGTTGTTTTAGCTGATGCAACATTGAAATTCAGCAGGCCTATACCACCTAACCAACGAAAAGAATTATCGGTGATATTACCCTGAAAATTAGAGGTAAAACGAAAATTATTTCTTTGCATTGCATAGTACAGTGAATTTCTATATGAGTCACTTGTTTTGTCAACCCATTCGCTATTGTAAACAGATTCAGCGCCGTTAAAGCCATAAAAACCCCAAGCCAGCTTAGTGACATAAGATAGATCTGCAGTTACACGAATTCCGGGTATCAGGTATTTAGAATCATAGGTAACCTGTGCTAAACCAGCACCTTTTGTTGTTCGGTTCCATTCCACATATAGATTATGGTAATAATCAGGGTAGACCTCGCCATCTCCATAAAAGAAAATATTTGCAAGCAAACCGTACTGAAAACCAGTATCGGAACTAAATGCCACTGATGGCAATGGTCCAACATTAATTCCGGTCTTCACAAACTCATCAGCCTGTATAAAGGCTGCCAACAGGATTGTCAACACAAGTATTATACGTAATGTGTTTTTCATGTTTCCCTCCATTTAATTTAACATTACAAAAAAGAATATAAACAATACAAGTCAAAAGGCAAAAGTAAAAAGGTAAAAGTAAAAGTAAAAAGCGACTACATACAAAGACGGAATTGCAGACGCCAACATAAGCTAAAAAGGACGATATTGCCCATAAAAAAATAAGAATACACCCCCCCAGTGTACCGGTCTGTGATCTAAAGATAATAAATCAAATTTTCAATTGTATTGATTTTATATTGAGCTTAACTTAAAGAACTCAACATGGGATTAAAAATGAAAAAAACAAATATAGTATTATCTCTTATTGGAATATTCTCTTTTTTATTTGCTAAACCAATAAATAATGAGCAGCTGTTCTCTCTTGTAAATCATCATTTCCCTGACAAAAACATCCGCTCCACAGAATTGATAAATGATAATCTCATCCTCACCCATTTTGAAAAAGGTGGATTTGTTCTATCTTCGCGCGATGATGCTTTCCCCGGCATTCTTGCCTATTCGGATAAAGCCGGTACACAAGGCAAACACCCTGCATTTAAGGCACAGTGCGATCTTTATGATAAAGAAATTAATAAATATTTAAACGCTATAAATTCTCAGCATCCAGATTGGGTCTCTGACAAACAGCATTCTTTAGATAAAATAGCTATAAATATAAAAGGACCTCTTCTAACATCGATCTGGAATCAAAGGCCTCATTATAATTCTCAATTTCCAAATTTTGTTATGCCTGAGTACAATGAACAACAAGCCTTGGTCGGATGCGTCGCCGTGGTCATGGGACAACTCATGAATTACTACGAGCACCCGCCTCGCGGATACGGAAAACGCTGGTATTACAGTGAAAGTACCAATACAAATATGTATGCAGATTTTGACACATCCTCCTACGATTATGAAAACATGCCCGATTCTTTATGCGATAGATTTGGTAACTTAACCGTTCCTGAAGATCAAAAAAAAGATCTTGCTTCGTTTTTATTACAATGTGCAACATCTGTTGAAATGGAGTTTTTACCCGAGGCTTCTTCTGCAGCTTATGAAGATATGATGTATGCCCTACGTTCGCATTTTGACTATGCACCTTCGATGTATATTAAGAATAAAAAAGACTATAGCGAACAAGACTGGAGTATCTTACTTCAACAAGAAATTGATGCGGGTCGTCCACTTCCCTATCGTGGACAAGGAAGTGGAGGTGGCCACGCTTTTATAATTGATGGTTACAAGATTACTGAAAATACTCATTACCATATCAACTGGGGTTGGGGTGGTTCTTACGATGGGTGGTACCGTTTATCCGCTCTTGAAGCAACAAGCGGCTATAATTTCAATGATCACCAAGGAGCTGTTTTTAATATAAGGGCAAATGATGATAATGTAACTCGTTACTTACATACAAGTTTTGAAGGTGCAGAATCCGGTTGGATATATGATGGTGGTGGTTTTTTTAAAAATCAAGGCACTTATAATCTGGTCCATAGCGGTGATATGTCCTATGGCTTCGATAGTCTGGACCAATGGTTGGTCTCTCCAAAATTTCAAGTCCCCAATGATCGTAATGCAAAACTTAGTCTCTGGGCTTATATGTTAAATTTAAACCGTCACTGTAGCGTTTATCTATCAACAAGCGATACGAACAGAAGCTCTTTCACTCATCTCTTGGGAAATATCACGCCTGCTTCTTCCGACTGGAAGCAATATGATTATTCTTTACGTTCCTATAGAGATCAGAATGTTTATCTGGGTATAAGATATAACATGAGCGATGGTTATATCACTGTCGATGATATTGAAGTAACTAAGCCAAGAAGTATTAGCGCAATCACTGAAAAAATGCCGGATAGTTTTAATATTCTAAAGGCATATCCCAATCCATTTAACCCACAAACAAATATAAATTATAAAGTTGAGACTTCTGCTTCAGTAAGTCTGAATATTTACGATGTAAAGGGAAAACTAATAGATCAACTTTTTCAAGAATATCAAAGTCCCGGGGATTATAAACATATCTGGAATGCAGAAAGTCTTCCCAGCGGGATTTATATTTGTTCTTTGAATATGGATGGCAAATTAGTTTCTTCACGGAAATTATTATTGCTGAAATAAATTGAATAAACTCGAAATTTTATTGTCTTTAGATTTTTTTAAAGCACAATCCATCAGATAAGGAAAAAGCTGTAAAGAGAGTCTATTCATTAAATGAACCCTTTGCATAAGCTCCCATCCAGGCATTTGTGGATAAAATTCCTTTTCTTCTTTAAATCTCTTGCTAATAATTTGTTATAAACAGCGATATGTGTATCGAAAAGAAAAAATATCTCTCAGAAGTCAGCTAGTCTTAACTTATACAAAGGGCTCGAAGCTTATTCCAAATCTTTAGACATTCCATTTTTAGCAGCTCTTCATCTCCATTGTTTTCAATAACAAGATCTACCAACTTACGTTTTTCTTCTTCAGGCATTTGCAGGGCCATACGTTGCTGAATGCTTTTCTCGGATATATCTCCTCTGGCAAAAGCCCGTTCGACACGAATATTTTTATCGGCTGTCACAAGGATGGTCTTGTCAAATATATCCTGAAAACCCGCTTCCAAGAGAACTGCAGCTTCTACAATTAGAACTCCCGGTATCGCTTTAAATGCCTTTATATATTTTTCAAGATGATCTTTGAGAGCAGGATGTGAAATGGAGTTTAATTTTGCTGTGGACTCGGGTGAAACAAAGGCTCTTTGTGCAAGGACTCTCTTTTGAAGCTTACCTTCAATATAACAATCATCACCAAACTCCAGCTTTATCTTTTCAATGAGTTCAGGTTTAACTTCAATTAAAGTTTTAGCAATATCATCAGCATCAAGAATGTTTGCTCCTTGTTCATAAAAAAACTTTGTAGCCAAGGATTTCCCTGAGCCCAATCCACCGGTTAGTCCAATGCTTAACATAAATTAAAAATACAAAGGCAAAAGTATAAAGGCAAAAGAAAGTTCATAGAATATTTTATCATAAAAACAAGTAGATAAGAAAAGCGGGATATGAAATCCCGCTAAAATATTAGTGATCTTCGATCTTCTTCATATCGTGTACATCATGGTGCAAAATATCATGAAGAATATTCGTCAGTTTTTTTAAACCCTTTTTTTGAGCTTCAGAAAGGTAGCTTTTTAATTCTTCCAAGGGGATAAATTCACGAGTGTCATCAAGGAAATCACAAGTGGCAATACCGCTAAAAATATCTATCTTTTGAATATAGCCTTTTTGATTATCTTTAATAAGAGGTTCACCAATTGGAGGGAATTTTTTCAGTTCTTCCACATAAAAACCGTGTTCATAGAGAAGACAACATTTTAATTTTCCGCATTGGCCGCTGAGCTTAATTGGATTCATGGGTAAGCTTTGATCTTTGGCTACTTGAGTACTTACAGGATCAAAACTTTCTAAAAACGAACCGCAACAAAGTGGTAAACCACATGATCCTACGCCACAAAGACGTTTGGTTTCATCTCGAACACCTATCTGTCGCATTTCAATTCGTGTTCTGAACATGCCTGCAAGTATTCTTACCAACTCTCTAAAATCGACTCTTTCTTCGGCAGTGTAATAAAAAGATAATTTTTTTTTGTCAAGCTGATATTCAACATCCATAAGCTTCATCACAAGCCCAAGTTCTCTTATCTCCTTTTTGCTTTCTGCAAGAATTCTATCCTCTTCTTTACGATTCCTTTCAAGAATATCATAATCTTTAGAATCCGCTTTTCTGATGATCTCAAATTGAGAAACGCTTATCTTGGGCTGAAAATTTTCGGTAATCGCCGAAACTTCTCCCATATCAAAACCTTTATCTGTTTCAACAATGAGAAATTCACCCTTTTGAATGGGGAAATTAAGTGGATTTCTATAATATTCCTTCCGGTTTCCCTTGAAGGATAATTTTATTAATTGCTCGCTGATAACTTATTCTCCCTGATAGGTTAAATAGGCATCTACACCTGCACCAATAGCAGGTGCTTCACGCAATTTTGATGTTAAAATAAGATCTTCATTAAATTTATCATCTTTTAAATAGTGTTTTTTAAACCTTGCATCAAGATAAGGTGATTCAACAATAAATTTTGTCAAAAATTCCATACAGGGTTCGAAAAAAACATTCTTGCCTTTAGATTCTTCAAGAAGATCTCCGAGGCGTTGACCAATAATAATATTATCAAGAAGTGTATTTCGATAAGGGTGTTTTTCGCTAAGGTCAGCTCTATTGGAATTTACAAAATCAAAGAAATGATGCCAACCGCCATAAATGGTGACAATTCTTTCAAAAAGTAATTTTGCAATATTATAACTGACATCATTAAATGTTCTTTTAGCAGACGCATCTTCATCAAACAGTGCCATGATCTGTGGTGGATAAATATCGTTTTTATTCAGATCTTCAACAGATATACCTGAAAATTCAGAATAGATAGCCTGAATACCGCTAGAAGACGCAAAGCGCTCCATGGATTTTCCTTCGCTATTTTTCATTTCCCAAGATTTTGCTATCCATGTTTTAGCTTCATCAAAAGGCAGTAATTCACCTTTCAGTTTCATAGCATCGGCAACACCGGTACCGCCACCTAAATAATATGAATTCTCTGCAGTTGAAAAAAGCCCATCTGAACTGTATTCTTCGCCAATGCCACAATAATCAGCATCAGAACCCAAATGATGAATGGGTTTTTCCATTTTTATACCTGCCGCTTCGACGCGTTCTTCGATAATTTTGCAATAATCGGGCATACGAGGTCCATTCGCTAAAGCAACAATTCCTCGCTTATCTGCAGATTTAAGTCCAGGCATACCAATACCAACCATCACGTTGTCTGCACCGACTTTGTTGGCTAATTCAACGATCACATCAGCTGTAGCATACATATAAGCTTTACCGTGCAATTTTTCTTCAACTGTTAATTCTATTTCATTTTCATTCATTTCACCCAATTGAATCAATATGTTCACGGGCACAAATGAAGGCATATGCTCATCATATTCACGATATTCTTTGATAACATTAATGTCGCCTAATTGAAAAGTATTATCATCATTAATAACCGTTGTCCAACCACTTACCTTGGTTGCGCCCCCGTCTATTCCGATCAAAAGTGTTTTTGACATAGTCTCTCCGTTTAAGTTTTTCAATAAAATTCTTGTAAAGGTACAATGTTTTCACTTTAAATGCAATTTGTCAATTGATATTTTGACGAGACAGACCTAATAGTATTAGACAGGATTACTGGATCTTTTGGATTTTCTTGACAAGATAACAGGATGCTTTAGATTTATTTAGACGGGATAACAGGATGACAGGAATGTCTTTCTGACAGGATCAGAGGATAATCTTTAGACAGGATAAACAGGATTGTTTATTTATAGGATAACCCTCCTGTGTCCCAGAAAGTCGGGACTACGGAAGGGCACGGCAGGATATAGTGGATAAGTTTCTCTTGTCGGTGATAAAATGTACAGACGCAATTCATCGCGTCTCTCAATATTTCATTGCCCTTGCTTTTTTGTAAACCAATAATATGTTTTCAAAAGCCTGAGAATCCATTGTGATAATAAGACGCGCCATGGTGCGTCTCCCAAAAAAATTGCACAAGCTTTTTCTTGTCGCTAATTAAATGTACGGCGACTTTAGAGTCGCCCTTTTAAAATTTATTATCTAAAAATCAATAGCCTCGGGTTTACCTGTCCGCCGAAGCTTTAGCGAAGGTGGAAACCAGAGGCTATTTAAAAACGATATGATGATTTTCGTACAATAAAAAAAGAGCGGACACTCTGGTCCGCTCCTACAATTTATCATTAAACCGATTTCCGTTTACTGGTCACCGGTTAACAATTGCAAATTACCTATTTGCATTAAATTTCTGACGACGAAGAATGGCTTCCATACGGACCCAATCTTTTGCGTTATCATTACGATCAATTGTATGCTGATCAATATTATGGTCAGTTCCACCATCATGGCGAATAACTTTATAGATAGGATCCCATACGCGACCGATCTTATACATATCCGCAACCTTACCTACCAATTCGTAATCTTCACCATAGTTACGAGCGTAAGGGTCATCATTGATACTGAAATAACCGGCATTCTTGATCACTTCAATCTTAGCTGAACGAGGAGCACCGGCACCGTTAATACGAAGCAGGTTATTGCGACCGTTGTCATCTGTCCATTCATCGTGAGTTACAACAGGGATTTCTTCTACGCGGGTAATTGTATCGTCTGCATGTTTTTCCCACACTTCGTAAGAACCGATCACCATGCCGATCTCAGGATCTGTTTCATATACAGCCAGAACTTTTTCTACAGCATCTTCAATTAACTGATCATCTGAATCCAGTTGTACATAATATTTACCACGAGCCTTTTTTGCACCAAGGTTCAGGCACATACCAATGGAGTTAATATCAATAACTTCTAAGCGAACTTCCGGTTTAGAAGCATCATATTTTGCGCCGCCTTCCATGTATTCACGGACAACGTCAGCCGTTGGATCATTATCACCACCATTAACCATCACAAGAACTTCGATATCCTGGACAGTCTGGCGGTGAACACTTTCAATAGCCTGACCAATAAATTCAGGACGATTTCCAACAGGAATAATGACAGATGCTTTTATAGTCGAAACATCTTTATGTTCTGTGTTTTTAGGCATGAACACACCGGGAGCCATATAAGCGCCAATGCGTTTGAGATGCTCGGTAACAACATGTTCAGCTTCTAACTGAATATCTTTACCTGCTTTTAGATAATCAAATACATCAGCTTTTTTGCCTGCAGCCACTACTCTGTAAAATGAGCCGCTATAGCGATTGGCAATACGGTATAATTTGTTTTTTTCTGAGATCTTCAATCTCATATCATAAAGCTGATTATATTTAACATCTTCATCGAAACCACCAACAGCTTCAAGAGCTTTTTTCTTTACAAAGAAAACTTTCCCAAAATCCATATTATCACGAACGCGACCAATATGGTGATCTAATAAATGAATTTCCTTAACTTCGCCTGCATCTTCCAATTCATAAGAAGTGTAAAAAAGGCCCGCATCTTTCTGGCGTTCAGCACCTAAGAGAAAACCATCGATAGCAGCTTTTTTAATCATGACCGGATTATCGCGATTATCGATCAAAAGCAGCCATTCAGCACTTGCTAAAGAAAGCGCTTTGTTCATGTCGACTGAAAGATTGTGTTTACTTTCAACAACTTTAGGATCGAGAACAGCAAATTTTTCTGCTGCTTCTTTGGGATCACAAGAAATTATAATAGTTTCAATATCCAGACAAGTCTGACCAACTATACCTTCAATTTGTGCTTTCAGATGTTCTTCGCTAAATTCTTTATCTTTGCAGTAATAAAGGATTATACTTGCTTTTTTCATGTTATCATGTCCTTTCTTTTATTTTTAAGTTTTACTTTTTGTTTCCTTGTTAATATAGTCATAGACTAGCTAAAAATAAATACTTATTGAATTTATTTCTCTCATCTTAGCTATAATTATTTTGATCTATCAAATATTAGCATCCTTTTTCTTAATAATGGTTTTAAAAGTTACTTCTGCTTTAAAATTTTCCAAGAAATATTGCAAATAAACCAAGAAACATGACAACCTTCAGTACTATTGCCAATTGATGGTAATCAATTTTTCTTTTAATTTGCATTAACTGCACAATAACAGCAATCAGAGGAACTACAGCGCCTAGCATACCAACAATAAGTGTCCATTTACCATATAGACCATTGATAAAGGGAAAGGGCAAAACCGGAAGTAAGATAATAATGATAATAGCTGCAATAATACGGGTAGGGACTTCACCAATGATCACAGGAAGAGTTTTACTGTCATAAGCACTATCACCCTCAAGATCTTCAAGATCCTTTACAATTTCTCTTGCCACTGAAATAATAAAAGTAAATACAGCAGGAATATAGCCTAAACTAATATTACCGTAAGCCTGAGCAGCATAAACAAAAGACAGTGCAGAGAGAAAGGCGACAACAATATTTCCTACAAGGGCAATATGTCTGAGTTTATAGGCATACCAAAGCAATAAAGGAGTTGCAATAAACAAAGAAATAATGAGCGACCAAAACCCTAAAACCAGGGCAGAGAGATTACTCAAAACAAACATAACAATCATAAAAGCGCGGGCATTATCATTCGTTAATTTTCCCGAAGGAAGGGGACGATCCGGTTTGTTTATGCGATCAATTTCAATATCACACATATCATTTAAGGTGTTTCCGGCAGATGTCATAAAAACAACTGTCATAACCGATAATAGCACCCGCCAAAAATTCGGGAAAGGATCAAAAAAACTTGCTGTAATAATTACAACCAAAGATACAAGAAGCAAATTTGCTGGTCTTGAAACCTTTAGATATGGTTGAATTTCATTTTTCATACTACGATTAATCCTACAATTAAATAAATTATTGAAGCAATACCAGCTGATAACAGCGCATAAGGTAATTGCGTATTAACATGATCAATATGATCGCAAGCCGAAGCCATAGAGGCAACTATAGTGGTATCGGAGATCGGTGAACAATGGTCTCCAAATACTCCTCCTCCCAGTACCGCAGAAACAACCAAAGGCATAGAAACACCCAGGTTAACCGCCAATGGAACAGCTAGCGGAATCATCAGTGCAAATGTACCAAAACTTGTGCCGGTAGAAAAGGCAATAAATGCAGCAACTAAAAAAACTACAAGTGGCACCAGGCTTGCCGGTAATGCAGCTGATAAGCCTTGAGCAACAAAAGCACCGGTTCCTAATTCCTTACAAGTAGAACCCAAGGAAAAAGCCAGCATCATTAATAATGCTAAAGAGATCATACCTCCTGCACCTTTTAGGATCAATTCCATTATTTCTTTCCCACTCAGTGTTTTTTGAAATCTTGTCATCAATGAAGCAACTACAATAGCCAGCATCACCGACCAAAACACGGCTGTTGAACCGGAACCTTCAGCCAAGAGACCGAGCAAGCCAACACTTTTAAAGGCCTCTCCCAATAAAACTTTAACTCCGGCTGCAGCTGATAGATTTTGCAATCCCGTGATTACAAGGCCGATTGGCATAAAAATACTCATTACCAAGATCGGAACAATCATATTACGAGCTAATTTTTTAACTCCACTTTTTGCCTTTAAATTTGTGAGATTTTCATCCATCATAGGGGTAGCCCCATCCGGCAATATTTTACCTTCTTCTCTCACGCGCTTTTCTGCCTTTTTCATTTTCCCAAAATCAAAAGGTGTTAAAATAAAAAATAATACAGTCAATACAGCGATTATGGAGTAAAAATTTAGCGGAATTGAACGGATCAATACTTGAGTGGGGTTTTCTACGCCTTGAATTGCCAGTAAACCAATTGTAAAAGCGCCCCAGGCATTGAGAGGAATTAACATACAAATGGGTGCAGATGTTGAATCTGCTATATATGCTAATTTTTCTCGGGAGATTCCCATCTTGTCATAAAGAGGACGACAAACCGATCCCACTACAAGGATTTTGATACTTGATTCAATAAATATAACAAGGCCTAAAGTCCAGGCAAGAAGATTTGCACCTTTGCGTGATCTTATCCATTTCTTGTTTAAAATATATTCCACAAAACCATCGATACCGCCGGAACGCTGGGTAAGTGCGATCAAAGAACCCACCAGAGCAGAAAAAATGATAACCTGTGTATTCCCGGGATCCTGAAAAACCATTACAATGGAATTTAACATACCTGCCATACCTTTAATGGGATTCCAGGAGCTTATAATTGTCCAGCCCAGCCAAATACCTGCGCCTAAGGATAAAAAAACCTGACGCGATTTAATTGCAAGTCCAATAGCTAACAGTGGTGGCAATAATGACAACCAGCCATAAGTATCCATGGTTGCTCCTTGATGCTTTGAATTTAATTATGTTATTTGCTCAGTACGCTTAAGTATAACTGAAAAAATTATGAATAAAAAGCTGTAATTCATGAGATGTGAAATAAGGACACATGAGCAAATTATCGTAGCATAACTCATTTCAAGGTCATATTTTCCGGGGAAAAATATTATAGTGAGGTTTTAGCCTGCCAAACCATTTTGTATATAAAACCTCGCGCACTCCAGGAAAAAGGTAGCCAGATAAGATTAATAAGTACCATAAGAATATAGGTAATCATCGTATTAGGCCAAAAAGTTTGAGGAAAAGCAAGAAACATCCCTAATACATATAGATTAAACTCAAAAAAGAAAATCCCAACTCTATAACCCTTTGTTATATCCCAACTCGCTTTAAATGTATCCAAAATGGGCATTTCTTTATCAATAAACAAATATTCCATAAAATACAGAGCAAGCAAAAGAACTATTCCAGGAACAATGAAAAACATTAAACCCAATCCGATAGCCAGCATTTTTAAGATCATCAAAAGTATATAATTTGGGAAAAGTTTAAACTTACGTTTTAAGTAATCCGTAGGCTTTTCAGCTTTTAATCTTGCAAGAACGAGAACAACAACAAAGAAATTCAATATTAATAATGCAAAACTGATCCCTGCGATCTTTAGCATAGTATCGACTGGAAGAATTTCACTTATCTGCATAAGATCCATATTTTCATCGATGACAATATCCTTTAATAAATACGAAGAAACGATATCAGCCGCCGAAAAGATCAATGTTAAAACAAGAAAAAGCATCAGCTTCTTTTGTATTTCCTGCCAGCCATATTTAAACGCGGGAAGAACTGTAAACATATTTCACCCTTATTTTTTAAATTACTGGCTAATTTACAACGGATAAAGCAAAAGACAAAAACTAATCATTTATTAGAATTTTTAAATAAATTGGTAATATTAACTCTAATTAGAGTAATTTCTATTTCTTCCTGCTGAAATTTTTCTTTATTTTAATTACATAAGAACAAAAGGAGAAAAAATGCACGATTTTACCTTGCACATGCCAACTAAATTTATTTTTGGCTATGGATCATTTAAACGAGCCGGAAAAGAGATCCGTCGCCATGCATTAAAAATTCTTATCGTCTGTTCTTCGGGCTCTGTAATCAAAAATGGCTATCTTGACGAACTATTAAATCAACTTGAAGCTGCCGGAGTACGTGCTGATGTTTACGATAAGGTTACATCTAATCCACGAGTATCTATGGTAAACGCCGGGGGTCGCTTAGCAAAAAATCTCAATGTCGATGCCATTGTTGGCTTAGGCGGAGGTTCTGCTATGGATTCCGCTAAAGGTATTGCCATGGTAGCAAAATTAGACGGTTCCATTTGGGATTATACCACAGGAAATAAAACCATTCATCATTCTTTACCCGTTATTTGTATACCAACACTTAGTGCAACAGGATCAGAAGGGAATGCATATGGAGTTGTTACCAATGACGAAACAATGGATAAAAACTCTTTTGTTTGTTTTGCAGCCATACCCAAAGTATCAATTATCGACCCTGAATTAAATGCTACAGTCCCTACAGACTATCTTTATGATGGAGCTGTAGATATTATTACACACGCTAGCGAAGCCTATTTTTCTTCCGGTGAAGATGCAATTTTGAATGATGGTATTACTTTATCTATAGTCAGTACCGTTGTGAAATCACTAAATCGATTGATTAAAGACCCCAAAGATAAAAATGCGCGCTCGGCATTTACATGGGCATCAACAGTGGCACTTATGGGTATCAACGACGCAGGCCGTGAAGGTCCTTACCCTCTGCATTCTATAGAACACGCCTTAAGTGGCATGTACGATATTTCACACGGACGAGGACTTGCTATGCTTTTCCCAAAATATCTTGAATTATTCAAGAATACGCTCAGTGACAAGATTATTGATTTCGGGAAAGCTTTTGATCCCAATGTTAGCAATGCCGATGAGGGGATCGAAGCATTTAGGATATGGTTAAGAAGCATAGATCGTGATTTGATGTTCTCTGATCTTGATCTTCCCACCGACAAACTGAGCGAACTCGCAGATTCGGTAATTCGAACTGCCGGTAATAAACATGGAAAGATTGGGGGCCCAAAAGAAATGGGGAAAGACGACATCATTAAGTTATATAAAATGTGTATTTAAGGTGTCGATACGTCGAAAGCTTGAAAGACGAATTCTGAAAAATCCATTGATTTCATCATACCGAAACGAAGCCAATAGACTTCGGTGTATAGGATCATAAAAATATTATGATTTCACCAAATTACATTTTAATTGGAGATTTCTCCACTACATTTGTCACTAAAGGTGACTCATTCGGGTCAAAATGACAACTTCGTTTTTGCCTTCTAAGCAACTAAACACTAAGCATAATATAAAAGCGACCAATGGTCGCTTTTATATTATAACTAAGTTTCTATTTATTTCTTCTTCTTACTCTTCACTACAGGCCCGGTGTGAGTTGCTACAAAGTCCTTTTCAACTTTCTTATTGATAAGGAATTTTTGTTGAAGAATAGTTAAGGCATTAAAGGTCAAATAGTATAAAACCAAACCTGATGGGAAACGATAGAACAAGAAGAACATCATGGCTGGCATCATCCATTGCATCATTTTCTGTTGTTGTGCTTGTTGCCCTGTGCCCATAGCGCCTGTTCCAGATAGTTTTTGCTGAACAACCATTAATACAGTCATAAGTATTGGCAATATATTAAAATCTGTGCCCAATAAAGGAATGCTTATCCCAAAACTGAAAAGTGCATCCGGAGCTGCAAGATCTTGCATCCAAAGCATAAAAGGTGCGCCTCTCAATTCAATAGCAGTACGGAAAACTATGAACAAACCATACAAAATTGGCATCTGTAAAAGCATAGGTAAACATCCACCCATGGGATTGACTTTTTCTTCCTTATACAGTTCCATAGTCTTTTTCTGTAATACTTCTTGGTTGTTCTTATATTTTTCTTGTAACTCTTTTATCTTTGGTTGAACCAATTGCATACGCTTCATAGAAGAATAGGATTTCTGGGTAAGAGGGAAAGTCACCACTTTAATCAGAATGGACATTAATAAAATGACTACACCATAATTAGGGATTAAACCATAGAGAAATTTCATCAACCAATGCAGGGCAACTGCAAAGGGTCTGATTAATTTACCACCGCGGTTTAAGGTTTTTTCAATGCCAAGATCATAAGATGACATTAAAGCCTTCTCTGCAGGAATTAAAGCGATAACATATTCATCTTGCTGAGAATTTGTTTTGGAAAGACCCATATCCATTGAAACATTGAAATCACGGGATGTTTTATCTTTGACTAATTCTATTTCAGAACGGATACCTTGTGTTTGTATAGGTGCGATAAATCCTGTGAAATATTTAGACTTGAATGCTAACCAATCAGTACGACCATCAGTTTTTTCGCGAGTACCTTCATTATTTTTTGCTCGACGACCTTCGATCTTAACTAATTCGTCGCCCATTTGAGCATAAACACCGCTGTACATAATATCATCAGTGACATCTTTTTCAGTAATTGCAAATCCATCCATCCATTTTAATGAATAACGTAATCCGGCCATTTTCCCTAAATAGTCCTGAAAAGCGACATTCATAATAAAATCATATCGGTCGGGGAAAAATGTAAAGGTTTTTTCTATTTTAATTCCATCCTGAGTTAGAACAGAATAAGCAATATTTATCTCATTATCGACCCAAAGTGTATCACCATCATTATAATTATCTAAGCGAGGGCAATCAAAAGCAATAAATTCAAGATTTGATAGATCTTGATATAAGTTTGTATACTCAACATTTAAATTTGCATCAGATTCAGGACCTAATAAACGAACATTTTTGCCATCAATATCGTAATAATTTAATAATTCATATTCGCGGATAGTCCCTCCACCAAGATTAGACAGACGCAAATAATATTGTTTATTTGCAATGACTACATCCTTAGCGTCAGATATATCAACTCGGGTTTGAATATCAACCTGCGGGCGCACATAATCTTTTGGTGGTGCAACTGGTATATTAAGGGTTTCTTGCGCAACGCGTATTGAATCACTTGCAGCAACTTCAGCAGGATCAATGGGATTAAGCCATTGTTGATAATAAGGCATTAGAATTATAATAATACCAATAACAACAAAAGCTAATATAGATTTTTTATCCAAAATGATCTCCTTTAATGGTGGTCATGTTTATGAACTGGATCATAGCCACCCGGATGAAATGGATGACATTTTAAAATTCTTTTCAATCCAAGCCAGCTTCCTTTTAAAGCCCCATAATCTTGAATTGCTTCGTAGGTATAATGTGAACAGGTAGGATAAAATCGACATGAAGATGGTATATACGGCGAAATTAATCGCTGATAAAAGCGGATCAGTGCTAAAAATATTTTTTTAATCATTTTGAAGTAAGCTCTGTAAATCTTCCTGAATAGCATCCAAAGGATGATATTTTGGAATCTTTTTCAAAATTAATCCATATATACGCAAAGAGGAAAACCATTCCTTATTATTGCGATAGCATTCTCTTAGGTAGCGTTTCCCTCTGTTTCGTAAAACTGCGCTCTTAAAATGACGCGCAGTAGCGAATAGAACCCGGCGCTCGTCTGCAGAAAAACTAACCAAATTAACGAAACGTCCCTTGCTCCATTCCCCCTTATCAAATAATAGTGAGATCTCTTGTTTATCCCTCAAGATCTCTGATTTCTTCAATGAAGATCTCATTCATCGGAAACAGTCAGGCGTTTCCGTCCTTTTTTACGTCTGCGTGCAAGGATTGCGCGACCTGCCGCAGATCCCATGCGTTTGCGGAAACCATGTTTGTTTTTCCGTTTTCTGTTACTCGGATTATATGTTTCTTTCACCTTGTTCTCCTTTATCAATTATGTTCAGACAAAGCCTTGAAATATGAACTATAAATTGCTGAAATGCAAACATTTTTTAAGCTTTGCTTCCTATTAATAGCATGAATATCTATGCCTTAGGGTATGTTGTGTTTTTTTATCTAGACCAATACCATATATTGACTTTACTCTCGAAATAAGAGGGGATTAATTTTACATTATCCTTCGCATAGATTAACACTATCTAGTGGATAAGAAAGTATTTCTCTTTTCAAGGCATTGATCACTTTACACCATGCTTTATTTGCAAGATAATTATAGAAGGAAAAAAGAAATATAACCCGAAATGTTATGATTAAAGTTTATGCAAGAGCTTCTATTGCTCGATATATTTTTGGGACCTCCGTAAAAAATAAAGGCATATCTGCATATTTATCAATTGATATAAAGAATTTCTTTAACTACATTTACTGATTATGGACAAAAAAATTTAAAAGGATTAGAATGGACTCTAAAATAATAAGAAAACAATTTATAGAATTTTTTGAGAAGAAGCTAAATCACAAAGTTGTTGCTTCCGCTCCCGTCATTCCTCAAAATGACCCGACTCTACTATTTACAAATGCCGGCATGAATCAATTCAAATCCTATTTTCTTGGTGAAACAAAAGCTCCTTTTAAACGGGCTGTAAATTCACAAAAATGTATTCGCGTTAGTGGAAAACATAATGACCTTGAAGTCGTGGGTCTCGACCATTATCATCATACTTTTTTTGAAATGCTCGGATCCTGGAGCTTTGGCGATTACTATAAAAAAGAAGCTATTGAATGGGCTTGGGAGTTGTTTACCAAAGTATGGAAACTAGATCCCAAACGACTTTATGCTTCGGTATATACCGATGACGACGAAGCATTTGAAATATGGAAAAATATCCCCGATCTTGATCCCGCCCATTTATTAAAGTTTGGGGATGAAGATAACTTTTGGTCAATGGGAGATGTCGGTCCCTGTGGCCCTTGCTCAGAGATCCACTATTATTCAGGTGACGACCTAGAGAATCAAGACCCTTCTTTAGTAAATGCAGATGATCCGGAATACATGGAATTATGGAATTTGGTTTTCATGCAATATAATCGCGACGAAAACGGTGTTCTGACTCCCTTGAAAAATAAACATATTGATACCGGTGCCGGCTTTGAGCGTATTGTTGCAGTTATGAATGAAAAAAAATCCAATTACGACACAGATCTCTTCATACCTATTATTGAACAGATCGAAGCACTATCTAATGTTACTTATGATTATGGTGATAAAGGTATCCCACATCGTGTGATCGCTGACCATATACGCATGTTATCGGTCTCCATTGCGGATGGAGCCATCCCCGGAAACGAAGGTCGCGCTTATGTACTTAGACGTATTTTGCGACGCGCTGCCAGATTTGGCAGAAAACTTGGTTTAAAAGAGCCTTTTCTCTATAGACTCGTTCCAGCCGTTGTCCGTATCCTTGGAGATATTTATCCCGAAATTGCTTCTCAACGCGAGCATATTCAACGTATTATAAAATGTGAAGAAGAATCATTTGGACATACTTTGGACAAAGGTCTCGAATTATTTGAAAAAGTTGCCAAACAGGCTAAAAAAAGCGGAAACACAGTACTTAATTCAGAAGAGGTTTTTCGCCTTTACGATACCTATGGCTTTCCGGTCGATCTAACTAAATTACTGGCTGAAGAAAAAGGTCTGGATATAAACGAAGAAGAATTTTCAGAGCTCATGAAAGCTCAACGCGAACGAGCCAGAGCTGCCGGGAAATTTAAAATGAAAAGCCCGGAAGAGTTGAGTTGGATTATTCTTGAAAAAGAACAGAGTTCAAAATTCATTGGTTATGAACAGTACGAAGCTGAAGCAAGGTTAATTAAATATGCTGTTGACGATAAACTAACTTATCTCGTTTTTGATAAAACACCTTTCTATCCCGAATCTGGCGGTCAGGTTGGCGATAAAGGAACATTGCTCTTAAATGATTCAGATGTAAAACATCTTATTGTTGATACAAGAAACATGAATGATGATATTGTTCATATTGTGGAAGGAACGCCCATTGATAGCAGCAATAAAGCCATCAATGCAAAATTAGTCGTTCAAGAAAGTTTACGTCGCGACACCACAAGTAATCATACAGCAACTCACTTACTTCATGCCGAACTTCGCAATTTACTTGGTGATCATGTTCACCAATCAGGTTCCTATGTTGGTCCCGATAGATTGAGATTTGACTTCACGCATTTTGAAAAAGTTACAGCCGAACAACAAGCTGAGATCCAAGAACGCATTAATATGCTGATTATGCAGAACTACGAAATAAAGATCGAACTACTATCTCACGATGAAGCTATAAAATCCGGTGCCCAGGCACTTTTTGGTGAAAAATATGGCGAAGAAGTTCGTGTAGTCAACATAGGACATATTTCCAGAGAGCTTTGCGGTGGTACCCATGTTAAACGCTCCGGTGACATTGGCCTCTTTATTATTATCAATGAAACATCGGTGTCTTCCGGTATCAGACGAATAGAAGCTATTAGCGGAAAAGCCGCAATGAAATATATTAAAGATCAACAAGCTCTTATTTTCTCTCTCAAAGAAGAAATGAAACTAAGCGAAGATAAAATTCTTGATAAGGTTTGTGATATGTACACCCAGGTCCGTCTTCTTGAAAAAGAAAACACAGAGTTAAAAAACAAACTTCTCACCACAGATATTAATGCATATTTTGCCAACGAAATATCATTCAAAGGTAAATCCCTATTTGTTAACCGTGTAGATGTTGAAAACATGGAACAGTTAAAAGCATTGGGTGATAAAGTCCGCGAAAAAATGAAAAGCGGATTGGCGGTTTTAGCGACTGTCATTAAAGGTACACCTCAGGTCCTTTGTGTGGTTTCAGATGACTTGGTCAAAGAGGGCTTTAAGGCCGGAAATATTGTTCGTGAACTTGGAAAAGCTCTCGGCGGTGGCGGTGGCGGAAAGCCTCACATGGCAACTGCGGGTGGTAGAGATGCCTCTAAAATGGATGATGTTTTAAATAATATTATACATTATTTACTACAAGAATAAGTGAAAAAACATCCTTAAAAAATAAAGCATATAAGATACTGTTGTAAATCCAATATTTGCTATTGCTAAGCTCACAGAACCCTTTGCAAAGGCCAGCACTATCTTATTTGCGAGAGATAACTCTTTTTTCGATGCAAATATCGCTGTTTATGAGAAATTAGCTTTGTATAGCACAAGATCTTGAATACTATACAATAAAGCTATCCACACCTTATTAACATTACAAACAAAGCTTATTGTATGCTAATAGCAGGACTTGAAGGGGTTCTATGTTTTAGCTCTTACTGTTTTTCTGAATATTATTAAAATAATAATATCCAAAGCCTTTGCTTGTTGATCAAATTAAAATCCGCTCTAAAACTCACCCATAAACAATTCTGTTTCTGTCCCGTTTTCGAGGCAAAGCAATTTGGCTTCGGGCGTAAATTCCAAAGGCGTAATTAGTCGCAAACCTGCAGGTGTTTGTATTTCAACTTCCTGGCCTTTAGCGTAAAGCAGTCTATTCAATTCATGTAGATGTTCTTTAAAATTTCCTGCTAAAAAATCTTTGTACAAGTCATTCATTTCATTCGCAATTTTATGCAACAAGTGTAGAATATCTACTTCTTCACCGCGACATTCTTTAAGCGATACTGCAGGATGACGAAGATCTTCAAGATGTGCAACTGCATTGTTAACATTTATACCCAAGCCAATTACAAGATGATGCTTGTTTCCCCGACTGCTTGATTCAGCAAGAATTCCACATAGTTTGCGATGATTGATATATATATCATTAGGCCATTTAATAGCAAGTCCATGAGTTAGGCAAAAAGAAATTGACCGCGTAACAGCCAGAGCTGATAAAAGAACAAATGGAAAAATATTATGAATGTTTTCGAGGTTTTTCAATAATACGGAGAAATACAATCCACCTTTTTCTGACTTCCATTCGCGTTTATGGCGACCTCGACCTGAGCTTTGTTTTTTGGCACATAAAATTGAACCATGTTCATATTTATCCGGGTTTTCCAAAAGCTCTGAATTTGTAGAGTCAATCTCATCAACAAGGTAAAGGTGAGATCCAATTATCTTGTTATTTGTTTTCATTTGATTTCCAGCAATGTTTTATGATCATATAATTATTTTATTCTACTGCAAATTTAACAGAGGCCTTCAGACCATTTATATTTGTAATAAAAGCTAAATAAACACCGCGCCTAATATAATCGCCATTGGGTAGTTTGCCGTTCCAAACAACTTGTTTTTCTAGATTTTCTACTGCATCGGTATCAAAAGAATGGACAACCCGCCCATCTATCGATGTAATTCTAACATGGCTTTGCTCGGCCAATCCATCGAAAGCAATATAAGCATCTCTACCCGGTTTAAAGGGTTGAGGAAAAACGATGACATTATTCATGCTTTCCCTTTCCTTGGTCCAAGCAATTTCAAAACGACTTAAACCTGAAGCGCTAAGAAAATATGCATAGCCTTTTTGCGTATCAAAAACCACATCAAAAACCACATTGTCCAACAAACCGGAATTTTCAGTGCTTAAACCGGCACCATCATTATAAAAACGATTGTTAGACATGTATATTTGAACGCCCTGGCTTTGGGTCAAGATCCATTTATTCCCCTTGGGATCTATCCTGATTTTAACCGGAACCATATTACTTAAGCCGGAAATTTTAGCATTCATAGTAAATTCTGTCGCTGAGCTTATCGTCGATGGCGCATAGATCATTTGCACCCCCTGAGCTGTAGCGACCCAAATATTCCCTGTTAAAGGATCTACATCTAAAGAATAAACATCATTTGAAACCAGACCATCAGAAGCATCAACAAATGCCCATTGACCATTTCGGGGGTTATATACCGTTATACCGCCTTTTGTACGGGGGACATCCTCTTGCCTTGCTTGATTTGCTATCCAAAGATATCCGTTTTTATCAACAGCAATTTCCCTTGCAAGAACCTGTAAGGTATTATTCGATTCTTCTTGAGTAAAACGCTTTACATTTCCATTTTCGTCCAAACGGACCAGTGTTTCTGCCTTAAGGGTATGGCGATTTAAAATATAAATATTATTTAACTGATCTTCTGCTAATCCACCCATGATCAAATAAAAATCAGAACCGCCACCAACTCCCCGAGTAGATTCAAATACATTATTTGTTGTATCATAGACTTCATAAGATGAATAATCATTGAGATCTATTTCATATAAAACACCCGGTCCCTTTGCCCCGGGAGATTGTCCACTAAGAGGAGATATCGAAGTATGAGTAACAGTAGAATATAATTTGCCGGATGACGATATCAGGGCATCATATATCATACGTTCTCCTGAAGCTCCATGATAAGCAATATTTAGTGTATCGGCTGAAAAACTATCGTCTTTAATATGATCATGAATTGCTTCCTCGTAGGGCGAATACACAAGATTATGCCATGTTTCACCCTGCAGCATTGCGACTCCCTCAAGCCCCGAAATATATACTTTCCTGTCTTCATCTATTGCTAAAGCATTAGCTGTCAAATTCATCATAGTATTGGGAATAAAATTCTGAACATGCTCATTGCTAATACAACGCAATCCCAGGTTTTCTTCGGCAACCCATAGGGTATCGCCCTGAAAAACCAACCCACTGATAGACGTGCGAGCTTGGTAAATTTCATTCTTTGTATCAAGGTTATATATCTTGTTCTTTGATGCAAAATACATAGAGTTTTCTTCAACAAAAAAATCTGATGATTCACCATTATACTTCATTACTTTTTCTATTAAACCCTGGGATCTTTTATAAATAGTATTCTGATCGTCAGACCAAAATAAAATATCATCTTTATTCCCCAGATGTACTGCGACACCACCGGTATCCATCGATACTATTTCCCAAGCAGTTTTAGGCTTTAGATTAGCATTATTTATCCAGGCTTTCATTAAACCCTTATCACTTGCCAGGTACAAAGTGTCGCCAAGGATTTGAATATCGTTTATCTCCGAAGGATCTCCGGGAAATTGATTATAGCTGTCGTGATAAATATAATTCTGCTGGTACTTTACAAAATGAGCAATTTGTGGCGTAAATTCAGGTTTATAAACAACAAAAACATGACCATCAATACCGGTAAAGGGTCCGGCCTGCTTAAAATTAAGATCAAAATAGTCGCCGGAACTATTCTGGTTAAAATAATTAATGCCACTTACACCTGAAGCAAAGGAATACCATTCACTGCCATCTGAATTAATATAATATGAGCGGATATCTATATGTGCCAACTTATCCTTCATATCGCTTTTTAAAAATGTACCCATTTCGGTATCAAATAAAATGGGCCCGCCATGAGAAACTGCTTTGATGAATTTTCCCTGGACATACAAATCTTTTGGTGTCAATTGCGAACCATAAGATTTCCAGTCTCCGACAATTGCATAGAGACTTGAAAGAGCAATGAGCAAAAACATAACAATAAAACGAATTTTTTTCATATTATCTATTAACCTTAATAACAATACCATCTTCGCCGGAATATTTTGCTTTAAAGCGAGACAAAGCCGATTTTGTTTCTTGGTAAGTTTCAAAAGCTCCCAACTGAACAATATAAAGTGGTTTATTTGATGTACCACGAGTTTCTATATGAACGGGATAGCCTTCTTTTTCGTAAAATTCTTTTTTTCTTTGAGCATTTTCCCGTACTCCAAAAGCCCCTATTTGCATTCTATAGTTTACCTGGGAGCTTACTTGACTTCTTGCAAGAGAATTATTGTCATTATTAACATCAGACTTAAACTCAACAAGTGGCGTGCTGTTTTCTGGCTTGGATGTGGTAATTTCAGATCCTCTTGCTGCTTTAGCATTGATTTTTTTAACAGTAATTTCCTTTGTGGAAACCTCGGGGGAATAATCTTGCAATACTGATCTTTTTCCTTCTTCGTTTTTTCCCGATGACTCTAGAATTGCTTTTTCTGCACGAGCAAAAACCAAACGATAATAACTATCATTTCGAATAGGATCGTATTCATCAAGAGCTCTTTTTAAATAACGTTTTCCATTCTCAAAATCATTATTTACATAAGCATAATCTGCTAACATTAGGGCAAGGTATGACTTCATAACAAGTGACTTGCTTTTATTAAGTTGATCCTCTGCTTTTTTTACAGTGATCTCTCCATCAGATTCCAAAAGAAGATTAAAAACATCGGCTGCTTCGGACTGTGCATCCCCGGCAGAAAAAGTCGCAATGGAATCACGACCATATCCTTCAAGAATCTTTAAAATATCCACGGCTTTTAAGGAAGCAAGATTGCCTAAAAAGATAATAGCGCTTAAAAGAATAATTGTTTTAATATTTTTTTTCATCATAATTAAAAACACCCTTGGAATTAATTTGTTTCTGTATTTTTTTCTTTCGCTTCAATAATAGCTGTTGTCGAATGTCCCTGAAGTATTGGAAATATTAAAACCTTTCCGTTTTTTGCAAGGACTTCAGGTGCACCTACGATGGTATTAACCGTGTAGTCTCCCCCTTTGATCAAAATATCGGGTTCGAGATACTCGATTATTTCCCGGGGACTATCTTCTGTAAATTCTACGACTGCATCCGGCAGTCCGGTTTCAAGCAAATTTTTCGCTCTTATCTCTGCAGAATTGATCGGCCGGCCGACCCCCTTTAATCTGCCTACACTATCATCACTATTAAGACCAATAAGTAAAAAACCCTTTTCCTTTTTAGCAAATTCAAGAAGTGCCTTATGCCCGGGATGTAAAATATCAAAACAACCATTTGTAAACACCAGCGCTTTGGCGGATTGCTTAGCTTCTACAACACGCTGTTTTATAGCGTCCCATTCTTTGCTTGAATAAAAGTTTTCCATAATAATGAATGTACAATTAAATACTCTATGAAAAAACCAAAAAATATGGGGTTAAAACCCCGGTTTATAGGGGGAGTCCCCCTACCCCGAGCTAAAGCTCGGGGTAGGGGTAATTGATATACTTAGCTTTTTCAAAATCAATGCTTCATTTTTGCCATCCCATCAATTACCACGGGCTTTAGCCTATGTTTTGTCTTTGTGCTTCTGAGCTTCAAATTCAAGTTTTCGCAAGGTGCTCTATCAGCAAGCTTGGGCTCGGGGTAATTGATATACTTAGTTGTTTTAAAATCAATGCTTCACTTTTGCCATCCCATCAATTACCACGGGCTTTAGCCCGTGGCCTATAAAGCTAACAAAGTCGGGCTTCAGCCCAGAGGTTCTCCCTCTTGTGAACTATCTAACAAACATATGGGACAACTCAGCTGCGTGCCTTGTGAACAGTAGCGATCATGAATTGCCAAAACACCCTGTGACAAAAGCCAGGATCGTTGTTGAGGAACATTTGGTGCGATGCCATGCTTATCATGAAAGCGTTCAACAACACCATAAACATGAGGGATCCTGGCTTTTTCTATATATTCTTTTATTAAGCTTCGCATTGGTTCATTTTCTTTTTCTTCCATTCTCATGGATTCAAATAAAGGCATGACTGCATTCAGCAATATTTCTTGCCGCATCCCAACTCCGGGTACATTCGGAAGATGCGGATCAAAAAGTATTTCACTTACAGATCTAATATCTTCCTTTGCCTTACAATTATCATATAAAATTTCTGAGAGTGATGAGTGATAAAAACGTTTCATCAGTTCTCCCAACCATGCAATACGTCTTTCCGGAAAATGCGGTGGTCGCGTTCTGGAATATGTCCACCTTATCTTATCTGCTTCTTGTGTCTCTTCTGAAAACACACTAAACCCGGCAAGATCTTCAAGCATGGGACGAATATCATTTTTATCCAAGAGATCATCACAATAGGCAGCCCAGGGAAAGTGCAAAAACAACTTGATCATATTCTCTTCATTATATCTATATCCACTGGCCTTAAATAAACCCCAGTAAAGCATCACATCCAAAGGGAATCTGCTACGATTTGTATAAAAATACTTGATCTTTTTCTTTACTCTGTCCCAACCCTTCTTTTTTAATATCTGGAAGTATTTTTCCGGATCTGCCTTAAATATCCGACAAGTTCCGGGTGGTTCTTGTTCGTAAATATTATCTAAAGGAATATAACATACCGGTAGTTCTGCTCCGTATTCTGTGCGAGCTCTCGCTGAGCTCTCGGGTTCTTGAAAAACCACATGCAATATGCAATTATTATATCTGTGATCAAGATGATGTTTGTGAGCATACCAGTCGGAAGCCCTGAAATGAATTTCTATGTCACCGGTACATAATTTCCCGTTTATCATTAAACTGGCGTCCAAAAAGTCAGGGCCATCGCTATGATTATGCCGTCCTGCACTCAAAACACGAAGACTCCGACCTTTATCGTCCTTTAATTCTTTTTTCCACAGAAATTGCTTCCAAGCGTGCTGCAATCTCAGCTCGGATACATAAGCTGAGCGTGGCTCAAAAAGCTCCAGATAAGGAGTGAATTGTCTGTAATATATCGTCCCCATAACAAGAGAATTTATAAAGGAAATCTGATCTAAAAAAGAGCAAATTTTAAAGTGTGACGAGCGTCACATTTTTTCGGAAAAAACTCCTTCGGAGCTGACGGCTTCAGCGGACAGCTTGCCTTGTATCTAGCTCTGTCACAAAAAAATATCCTGATAACCTTCTTAAGCTCTTAACCTCTTATCTTCTTATCTTCTTATCTTCTTATCTTCTTATCTTCTTATCTTCTTCCCCATACAGAACTATTGTATATAAAAATGATATAATGCTTAAAAAACAAAATAACAATATTATTGAATGAAATTCTCTAACTTTTTTCTATCTAATATGATGATCTTCTTCCCTTCTGCCTCAATGATCTTATCTTGATCAAGCTCCCGCAATGCACGGGTAAGTGAAGGTCGTGTAACACCAAACAGGTCGGCAAGTTTATCTTGAGAATATGGCAATAATACCGAGTTGCCGGGATTATTTTTTGTGCGTGTCAACAGATATGATGCAATTTTACCCTTGATAGGTTGGAGAGCAAGAAATTTAATTTTATTGGATAAAAATTGTGTTTTACTGGTAACAATATCTCTAAAATTTGTGTTAAGCTCCGGATTCATTTGTAATAATTTTGTAAAAGATTCATTTCCCATATATATGCATTCTGTATCATTATTTGCAATGATATCAACCGGATAATGTCGATCTCCTCCGAATATAAATGCCGGCGCCAAAAGACTGCTCCCTTCAATATCTTCTATCTTAACGACTTTACCTTGGTAATTTGTCATTTCACCACGGACCGAACCGCTTAACATAATATATTGACCGCGCACTTCGTCACCTTCAAAGGCTATCACATCATTCTTGCTATAAGAAGTTTTTTTATATGAAATTTCTTCCAGCATTGTGCAAATCTCGCGAAAACCAACATTCTTGAAAAGGATATTTTTTGATAATTGTTCGCATATTGTCATTTTCTTGTCCTCCCGTAACATATGTTACCGATTAATATAAGGTTTTTAGTGTATATTGACATCGTAAAATTTGAAAAAACCAATGCAGATGATCTGCAAAATCTTTGGAGGATACTATGAGTATGTTTTGTTATCAATGCCAGGAAACAGCAAAGGGTATTGGCTGTACAGTTAGAGGAGTCTGTGGCAAAACTCCAGACGTCGCAAATCTTCAGGATCTTTTGATCGATGTGCTTAAGGGCGTATCGGTTCTTGCCCATTTGGCAAGAAAAAATGATCTGGTGATCGCTAAAGCCGATAAATATGCTTTTGAATCACTTTTTACTACAATTACAAATGCAAATTTCGATAAAAATAAAATTCTGACCAAAATCCGCGAGGGCTTTGAAGTTAGGGATTTTGTCAAACAAGAATTAAAAAACAACCATATCGATCTTCCCCAAGAATTGCCATCTTGCGTCACTTGGAAAGCTGATGACGATGAGACCATCCTTGCCTATAGCGAATTAGTAAGTATTTTAAGAGAAAAAAATGAAGATATACGTTCGCTAAAAGAACTCTTGATTTATGGTTTAAAGGGAATGGCCGCCTATGCCGAACATGCTTACAATTTAGGTTATAAGAATGACGATGTTTTTGCTTTTATGCATCGTGCTCTGGCTGCAACCACAGAGGAACATACAGTCGATGAATTAGTCGCAATGGTCCTTGAATGCGGTAAATATGGCGTTGATACCATGGCGCTTCTTGATAAAGCAAATACAGAATCTTATGGTAATCCGGAAATAACATCGGTCAACATTGGCGTTCGTAATAATCCGGCTATTTTAATTTCGGGACATGACCTCAAGGACATGGAAGAATTATTAGAACAGACTGATGGCAGTGGCGTGGATGTTTACACACATAGTGAAATGTTACCGGCCAACTATTACCCTGCTTTCAAGAAATACGAGCACTTTGTTGGTAATTATGGCAATGCCTGGTGGAAACAAAAAGAGGAATTCGAACGTTTTAACGGTCCCGTTCTCTTTACTACCAACTGTATTGTACCTCCAAAATCATCTTATATGGATCGTATTTATACAACAGGTGCTTCCGGTTTTGAGGGTTGCACACATATTGCAGATCGCAAGAATGGAGAAGCTAAAGACTTTTCAGCTATTATTGAACATGCCAAGCGCTTAGCTTCACCTAAGGAAATTGAAAATGGTGAAATTGTGGGTGGCTTTGCTCATCATCAGGTCTTTGCTTTAGCTGATAAAGTCGTGGATGCCGTAAAAAGCGGTGCTATTCGAAAATTCTTGGTCATGGCGGGCTGTGACGGTCGCATGAAAGACCGCGAATACTACACGGAATTTGCTAAAAAACTACCAAACGATACTGTTATTCTTACAGCAGGTTGCGCAAAATATCGTTACAATAAACTGCCCCTGGGCGATATCAATGGAATTCCAAGAGTCCTGGATGCGGGACAATGTAATGACTCTTATTCATTGGCCGTAATAGCTTTGAAACTCAAAGAAATTTTTGAGCTTAACGATATCAATGAATTACCCATTGCTTACAATATTGCCTGGTATGAACAAAAAGCCGTTATTGTATTATTGGCGCTGCTTTCACTCGGTGTAAAAAATATTCACCTCGGCCCTACACTACCAGCCTTCCTTTCACCCAATGTTGTAAATGTTTTGGTTGAAAACTTTGGTATCAGCGGTATTGGCACTGTTGATGAAGATATTGCGATGTTCATGAACTCATAAAAAGTAAATTAAAATCCCCGCATGAATGATCAAAGCGGGGATTTAACATTCTTTTCATAGGCTACACAAGAGAAAAGAGTAGCGAACAAATAAATTGTCTTTAGGAGAAAGAGAATGACAGATAATTGGAAAAATGATAGAAAATCATTTCCTGTAATTGATGTGCGCCCGTTAACATCCAACTTTTTACAAATGATCTTAATTAAAGCGCAACAAGTAAACTTAAACAATGGAATTTGTGTTATTCAAAGCTTTGAGCCCAAGCCTTTATATTCTGCGCTGGAAAACTTAGGATTTGAGTACATGACGGAAAAAGTCTCCGATTATGAATACAGAGCCTATTTCTATAGAACAGAAATAAAAACCATGAGCTACGAAACGGGAGCAGATATGCCATTTAAACCCACGGCTATCGTAAATTATAAAACTGTTGACGATGCACTCGCAAATACTGTAGTGGATTTCTGGGAATTAATATGGGATAAAGAAGATGCTGCCATTGATCTTAAAACAAAGCTAATGATCTCCCTAAGCAATGCTATGGGTGCAGGCAGATACAGGCAGGCGACAAGAGAACTTATAAAAGCCTACTCTATAGGACTTAGCGTTCCAGAATTAGATGAACTTTTCTCTCTTTTTGCATGGAATCAGGGAATTGGTCATTTTTCATCAGAAATTGCTTCTTCCACTGTATTTGGTGCCTATAAACATATCAAGAAAAGAGAAAATCAGGGTCTAAAATCTGGAGTCATATTAAAGGAATTGATGGATTTCTTTGGAGATAACAATCCAAAGGTAAACACCTTCTTTAGTCAAAAAATTAAATGTTGCGAAAAATAAATAAATTAAAAAATAGATTAAGCAACAATTTTGCTGTAAAAAATTTAGGTTTATTTAGTAAGCGATTAGATGAGAAATACTATTTTACTAATAAAATATTTTTTACTGAAGTTGTTATATATCCTCGATAATCAGCTGGAATTTTATATGAACTAATCATATAAGGTATTTTCATCAAACACCCACCATCCTTTAAAACTGCCATCAAAAGAAGCATATAAGATATAATCATCCAGGGGCTCAAGTTCAGGTATAAAAATGCATGAGGCCATAAGAAGTATTGCAAAAAATGACAGTATGATAGTAAATCGATAGTACAGCTTCATTAATTATTCCTTAATTAAGCTATTAATCTAAATAATTCAGTCTCTATTATTAAGAAAATCTTACTAACTAAAAAAACGACCGCTAGGGTTCAAAACTGTCTATTTCCGACTATACTCACTAGATATCCCAAGAAATGATGCATAGAAAAAAAGCCCTGTAACTTATTGTTTTGTTATTACAAGGATTTAGATAATGGCTTTCTGCTTCGCCAAGGCTTCGCAGGACGGAATTCTGCTCTTTTTCCTCACTTCTTTTTTCAAAATAATTGAATTGGGCTGGACATGTCTAGCCCCTACTTTTTACTTTTTACTTTTTACTTTTTGCTTAATGCGCCCTGATTTGATTATGGATGCGGGGTTTTGGGAAAGCAATTCTCAATAAATAGAATCCTTTGCTTAAGCTAACAGGGCTGATTTGTGAGAGAAAATTTCTCTTTTCAATACGAATATCGCCGCTTATAATGGATTATTAGCAAGATATTTAAAGAAAAAAAGGGGGATTTTATCCACAAATGCTTTGATGGAAGCTTATGCAAAGGGTTCTAATACTTATTGAAGAAATATTTTTAATAACAGGCTTTTATAGACTTGATTTTTTATGAACAATAAAGCTTTAGCACAGGCAGGTATATTGTCAAAAAAATTCCCGGCAATAATGTTTTCATATTTACTTTTAACTCTTAATTATTTTCCGTAAAATACAAGTTATCTATATGTTTTGGGAATATTATGACAACAAAATTAGAACGACAATGGAAAGAGCTAAAACAAAGGATCCAATACGCGAACTCCTTTGTGATTACAACTCACCAAAATCCCGATGCAGACGGTTTGGGTTCGGAGCTGGCTCTCTATCATTTATTAAAAAAACTTCATAAGGAAGTATACATTTTCAATATTTCACCTACGCCGGATAACTTAAAATTTATGGACCCCGAAGATCTATGTAAAAGATATATTCCCTCGGAACATCGTGATATTATCTCAAAGTGTGATCTTCTTATTATTCTTGATGCAGGATCGTTTCTTCGTATTGGTCAGCTAGGTCGAGATGCTTTAGCTGAAAAACTTTCCATTATTTCCATTGATCACCATCCAGCCGAGAACAACCCTAATTATTTACAGGAGATCGTGAACGAAAAAGACTGCTCCGTAGGAAGGATGATCTACGAATTTATCAATTCATGTTATCCGGAATATTTAGATAAATTTACGGCAACATCATTATATACAGCTATTGCCGGTGATACGGGTAATTTCCGTTTTGGAAATACAACTCAATATTCCCACGCTGCAGTTGCTGATCTCCTTAAATACGATATTGATGTCTATAGAATATATATAGACCTTTTTGGCAATATGTCACATGCCGGCATTAAAATTTTCTCTACTGTAATGCAAAAACTGGAGTTTTCAGACGATGGCCGCATTGTCTGGTTTATGATCACTCGCAAAATGCTGGACGAAACAGGCGCCGGCGATATGGATACTGATGGAATTACGGATTTTATGCGTATGATTGAAGGCGTTGAAGTCGCTATCATGTTCAAAGAAAGACCCGATGGTTCCACGCGTATTAATTTCCGCTCAAAGGGAAAAGTTGCAACTAACCACATTGCCCGTAAATACGGTGGCGGCGGCCATGCTCATGCCAGTGGTATTGTAAGCGATAAAAAAATGGACGAGATCATGGATTGTGTTCTTAATGATATTCATGTAGAAACAAAAGAGACTTTTGGTGAAAATTAATATTGCAAAACATTGTGGTTTTTGTACCGGCGTTAACCGCGCTATAAATATGGCCGAAGAAGCCCTCAAAACTTATGGTAAAGTGGCTGTTACCGGAGACCTTGTCCATAATAAAATTGTTATGGATGAACTAAAAAACAAAGGTCTGGTTTTTGTCAAGTCTTTAGATGAAGTTAAAGACATGCCTCTGCTTCTTAGGGCTCATGGAACAGATAAAAATTTTGTAAAAAAAGCAGAGGAACTTGGTCTGTTAATTATTGATGCCACCTGCCCTCTTGTAAAAGAAATCCATAAGCATGCTATCGAACTGGAAAAAGACAATCGCCAAGTCATCATTATCGGTGATGAAAAACATGATGAAGTCATTGGTATTGTTTCACAAATCAAGGAAGTATGCATCATTTCAAAAGCTGAAGACCTGGAAAACTGCAGTATAAAACAACGTTCCGGTGTTGTTATACAAAGCACGCAAAGAATTGAGAATGTTAAAGAAATTGTCTCCTGCTTATTGACAAAATCTCGCGATTGCCGTATCATTAACACAATATGTGAACCAACCCGACGGAACCAAAAAGAAATTCGCAAGTTAGCAAAAGGCAATGATTGTGTGATCGTAGTTGGAGATAAAACTTCAGCTAATTCTAGTAGACTCGTGGAAGTCGCGAAGTCAATTAACGGCAATGCTTGTCTGGTATCTAGTCCCGCTGACTTAGATATCACCTGGCTAAGAAATTGCAGATCATTGGGCATTTCGGCTGGAGCCAGCACGCCCAAAAAGCTGATAGATAATGTTATAAACGAAATTAAAAACATCATGGAGATATAAAAAAATGAAAAAAGCAAGTTTTGAAGTTAAAACAGGTTTGGCCGAAATGCTAAAAGGTGGCGTTATCATGGATGTGATGAATGTTGACCAAGCTAAAATTGCCGAAGATGCCGGTGCCGCCGCTGTCATGGCATTGGAAAGAATTCCTGCCGATATCCGCGCATTTGGTGGAATTTCTCGTATGAGCAATCCGGAAATGATCATTAAGATCAAAGAAGCCGTTTCTATTCCGGTTATGGCTAAATGTCGTATCGGTCATTTTGCCGAAGCACAGATATTACAAGAAGTTGGTGTCGATTTCATCGATGAATCCGAAGTTCTTACACCTGCAGATGAAGAAAACCATATCTGGAAAAAAGACTTTACTGTTCCTTTTGTGTGTGGTTGCCGTAATCTTGGCGAAGCTCTTCGTCGCATTGGTGAAGGTGCTGCGATGATTCGTACCAAAGGTGAACCCGGCACCGGCGATATCGTTGAAGCTGTCCGTCATATGCGTAAAGTTCAGGCTCAAATCAAATGGTTAAGCACTTTAGACAATAGCGAATTGATGGCTGCTGCTAAAAATTTAGGCGCTCCTTTTGCTCTCGTAAAACAAGTTGCCGAAAGCGCTAAACTCCCGGTTCCAAATTTTGCTGCCGGTGGTATTGCAACTCCTGCCGATGCTTCTCTTATGATGCAACTTGGCGCCGAAGCTATCTTTGTTGGTTCCGGCATTTTTAAATCAGATGATCCAAAACCTCGTGCCGAAGCAATCGTAAGATCAGCCACTCATTATAATGACCCTGCTGTTTTGCTGGAAGTGTCTAAAGGTCTTAAAGACGCTATGGTCGGTATTTCGGCTGCCGCTTTAGAAGAAAAAGAAAAAATGGCAAAACGCGGTTGGTAAATTGATAAAAGCAAGCGATCTGACAATCGGCGTCCTGGGAATTCAGGGCGCCTATGAGAAGCATGCTCAAGCCATTGAATTGGCAGGTGCAAGATCTGAAATTATTAAATACCGGGAACAACTTGATCATATTCATGGTTTGATTTTACCTGGAGGAGAATCAACAACCATGACAAAAGTCATGGGATATAAAATCTCCTACGACGATATTATCAATTTTGCCAAAACCCGATCTCTTTTCGGAACCTGTGCAGGATTGATACTTCTGGCTAAAGGTGCCAATGATCCGCGTGTTCGTCAATTGGAATTAATGAATCTTCATGTATCTCGAAATGCTTACGGTTCCCAAAAAGACTCTTTTGCAGATGAAATCACCTTGGATTTTGATAAACACAAGGCCTTTCATGCCGTCTTTATTCGTGCACCTCAAATTGAAAAGATCGGTGACAATATTCGAGTTCTTGCGCGCTATGATGGTAAAGCAGTCCTTGTTGAATCACATCGCCATTTAGCTGCAAGCTTCCATCCCGAATTAACTCCCGACCCCAGAATTCATCAATATTTCATTCAAAAGATCATGGAGGTCTGATATGAAAAAGGGTCCAAGAAAAAATAACATCTTCCGCATCATTCTTGCCTTGGTATTTGTTGGCTTTGGCCTTATTGCTTTAGGCAATAATCTCAATTGGTGGAACATAGATGATCTCTTTCTTCTGTGGTGGCCTCTTATTATTATTCTCATTGGTCTGGTCACCGTTTTCTCGCCCGGCGGTTCCTGGGGCGGAGGAATTTTCCTGATCTTTCTTGGAGTTTTATTTTTATTGCAAACCCATGGAATTTGTGATATCGAAGATCTTTTCTGGCCCGCAATATTGATCATGATAGGTGTTATTATTTGGCCAAGAAAACGCTTAACATCGCAAGAAAACACTCAAAATCCCGATAACAAGAATGATACAAGTCAGGAAAACTTCGTTCATAGCAATAATCCTGATCATATTTTTAATATAAATGCAATTTTTAATTCAAGAAAAGAACTCATTTACGATGACCAGCTTTCCGGTGGACATGGAACAGCCGTTTTTGCTAATCTTGAACTTGATCTTCGACAATGTCAACCCACTGTCAGTACTTATTTAGAATTCACGGCAATTTTTGCCAATATCACAATTATTGTGCCAACTGACTGGAAAATTATTAAACATGGTGGTCCGGTTTTTGGCAAGATCCATGATAAGCGTAAATATCCTAGCGTTGATGTTCAAAACAAGACTGTTACAATGGAAATGAATGCCTTTTTTGCTCGTATTGATCTTATAAACTGATAGCCCCCAGGGATACATGAAACGATTTTTTTTAAGTATTTTATTATTTTTTAGTTGCTTGCCTTTATTTGCAACAACCTGGTTCGTCCCCGATAGTTTAAGCAACATACAATCTGCCATCGATATAGCAATGTCCGGCGATACCGTTTTGGTCAGCGGAGCCTATCAAAACATGGGTGCTATAGTGATCGCCGATAAACAAATTGCCTTGCTTTCCAAGAATTATATTAATAATCCGGGCTCATATAGCATTCAAAGCGGGACTGCACTTTTCGATACGGATAACAGCGATCCCTTGTTAACAATACGCAATGCCGATAGCACAATGGTCATGGGATTTCTCTTAGATAAAAGTGACGCAGGTAGCGGAGGTGGTATTATTATTGAGAATTCCGATGCTGTTCTTTTGCAAGCCTTACATTTTAACAATAATACTCTCTCAATATCGAATTCCTCTGTTCTTGAGATAAATACTGAACACTATTATCTTAATTCGGAAAACTCCTTGCTCATCACCCTGAATGCATCTACGCTTAATCTCATCAATTCTACCTGGAAATACAATCAGGCATTGTCTCTTTTGCATTTAGATAATAATTCTGAATTTTATGCGGAAAATCTTGCAACTTATACCAATAACTGCGAATCTTATCTCTATGACATTCATTCTTCTCATGCATATTTCTATTTCTTTACTTCTTACAAAAATCAAAGCCAGGCACAGGACTGGAATTTCACACATTCACATATAAATATTAATTCTTCAATTCTACAGAATAATCCACCTTTGGATAATTCTCAATGTAATATCAGCTATACTGCCCTACCCGGTCCTTTCCCTGGAGATGGAAATCTATTCGAAAGACCTCTGGTCGATACTTTAGGCGCTGTTCCCATTTTACTTCCCGAGTCTCCATGTATATCAAGAGCAGATCCGGATACAAATGCTATCATGCGGACTGATCTATTGGGTAATATACGGCCAAATCCCGAGTGGGCTCCACCCGATATGGGCGCTTTTGAATCTGAACGATATATGATGGCAAATGAAGCTACACGATTTTGGATATCGCCTCTTGGTCACGACACATGGGGAAACGGTTCCCTAGAATATCCCTTTGCAAGTCTGCAAAAAGCTGTTGATTATGCCGAGGAATTTGATACGCTCATCTTTAAGCCAGGAACATATTACGGGCAAGCAAGTATTTACGATAAGCCTTTGGTTATTTCCTCGGAATACATTCTCAATGCAGATCCCTCATATAGAGATTCAGTTCTTCTTATACCGGATTCCACTATTTACACACCAATTATTTCTGCAAGCTTCCTAGACTCTATAAAAATTTCTGCTTTAAGCTTTAAAAATGGAAGCGGCCATTTTATTTACAATAATTATACCCTTGGTGGCGCTTTATATCTTCAAAATGTTAAAAAAGTCACTTTAGATCATCTTTTATTTGAAAAAAATCATGCTGAACATTCCGGTGGTGCTGTTTTTGCCTTGAACTCATATCTTGAAATGGATCATATTGATTTTATACAAAATTCGGCTTACCTGGGTGGTGCTTTAAGTTTATCTGCAAGTATAGCTAATGTTTCTCATTTGAATTTTTATCAAAACACGTCGTCATCAGGTGGCGCTTTATATGCCAATAATGTCTCTAAATTCACCTCTTTTTATACATCTTTTAGCAAGAATAATGCAAGCTCATCAGCTTTGAAAGATCTGCTTGCTAAAAAAACTGCTGTAAGCGAATACGGTGGAGCAATCTTTGCCAGCAACTCAGAAATAAAATTGTACAATAATCTTTTTAATGCAAATTATGCCAAGAATAAGGGCGCTGCTATCGCAATAAGAGGCGGTAAATTTAATCTCTTACAATCTACTCTTGCCAATCATGATCATGAAACAGGAGATATGGCCTCTATATATTTAAAAGACAAAAGCTTTCCCGCTCTGATTGTAAATTCCATTCTTTGGAATGAAAATATACAAGAAATAGAACTTGTAAATTCGAAGGTTTCACTTAATAATTCCTGTCTTTTTAATTCCATAAACGGAATTCTTTTAGATAGCTCAAGCTCTTCTTCCATGTCAAATGTGTTTTCGCAAGATCCTTTATTTGATGTTGATCTGGGTCTTCAGGCTACATCACCTTATTGCAATTCCGGTCTAAAATCATTTAATGATGGTTCATATTATCTTTTAAATTATGCTGAAGATGAATATGACGACAGTGCTCCCGGTTTAGGCTATCAGGGTGCAAGACCCTCCATTGACTTCACTCCGGAAAAATTTATTCCTTCCGCAATTCAAACTCCAGATACTTACAATATTCTCAGTGCCTACCCAAATCCTTTTAATCCCTCCACTTTTCTTGAATTCACCTTAAGCCATGATGCCAACACCAGACTGGATCTTTACGATATTCGCGGGCGACATATAAAAACACTCATCGAGGATCATTTATATTCGGGGACATATACCTTCTTGCTTAATGCCGCCGATCTGGGCTCCGGAGTTTATATTTGTCGTTTAAGCCAAAATGGACTAACACTCGACAATCAAAAAATACTATTGGTAAAATAATGTCATACTACGATCAAGAAGATACAATCGTCGCGCTCTCCACGCCACCGGGACTCAGCGGTATTGCCGTCGTTCGCTTTTCCGGCATGGATGCCTATAATATTGCTATCAAGGGCTTAGAACTCAAGGAACTTAAACTTCGCTATGCTCATTTTACTAAGGTTATTGATCCGGAAGATCGAGCGCTTATCGATGAAGTTGTTGTTACTTATTTTAAAGCGCCTTATTCCTACACCGGTGAAGATATTATTGAAATTTCCTGTCATGGCGGATATCTTGCAGCACCGGCTATACTAGAATTATACTATCGTCTGGGAGCAAGGCCGGCACTTCCCGGAGAATTTACTCGTCGTGCTTTTATTAATGGCAAAATGGATCTTCTCCAGGCCGAAGCGGTTGCCGACCTTATTCACGCTGTCTCAGATTCAGGCAAGAAAATTGCTACACAAACATTAAGCGGTAAACTCTCCGAAAAAGTCCATGATCTAAGATCACAACTGACAGATATTGCATCTATTTTAGAGTTGGAACTGGATTTTATTGAGCAAGAAATTACCACGCTAGATAAGTCTGCCTTAAAAGAAAAACTCAGATCAGCCAATGATCATATAAAAGATCTCTATACTTCTTATTCCTCGGGTAAAATTCTACGCGAAGGCGCCCTGGTTCCCATCGTCGGAAGACCCAACGCAGGCAAATCGTCCTTATTAAATGCTCTATTAGATGAAGAGCGCGCCATTATCTCCCATATTCCGGGTACTACGCGTGATACCATCGAAGAGTCTTTCGTGCATAATGGCATTGTCTTTAAATTGGTCGATACAGCTGGATTACGTGATACCGTTGATCCAATTGAACTTATTGGAACCCAAAGAACAAAAATGACTTTGGAGCAAGCAGATATTGCACTGCTCATGGTTGATCTTACCCAACAAACTGACCTCGAATTTGAAAAAGAATTTTTAAAAAGCTATCCCGATCTTCCCAAAATCATTGTCTATAACAAAATTGATCTAAATAACAAGGTGCCGGATCTTAAAGCTGAACATTCCCTTAGTGTGTCTGCCTTAAAGCGCAAGGGCTTAGCAGAACTCAGCGATTTAATGGAGAAACTTGTAAGAGACAATTATCATGTTGACGGAAACTCTTTGGCCATCACCAAAGAGCGACATAAAAATGCCTTGGCCAATTGTCTCGAAGCCCTCGAAAGAGCTCAGTCCGCTTTAAATGATAATCTCTCCAACGAATTCATCGCTCTTGATATTCGCGAAGCTATCAATGCTCTCGATGACATTAGCGGGCAAACAACTTCAGAGGATGTACTAAATAATATTTTCGATAGCTTTTGTATAGGGAAATAAATCAAGCCCTAAAACATCATAGATCTGCTAACTTCTCTGTAAATCAGATAGTGTTGGCTTATGCAAAGGATTCTCTATTAACTTTTCTTTTTGCCTTTCGTTCTTCTTTCACTACATTCGGCTATGAAAAACTCTTATGATATCATTGTTATTGGCGGTGGACATGCCGGTGTTGAGGCCGCATTAGCTTCTGCGCGTCTGGGGAAAAGTACCGCATTAGTTACAATTGAAGCTTCGGCCATAGCAAGATTGAGCTGCAATCCATCCATCGGAGGTCTGGCAAAAGGCCATTTGGTCCGCGAGCTCGATGTTTTGGGTGGAGAAATGGGTAAAGCCATTGATGCTACGGGAATACAGTTTAAGCTTTTAAATCGTTCTAAGGGTAGAGCTGTTTGGTCACCCCGTGCACAAGCTGATAAAATTAAATATGAAAAATATATGCAGGATGTTTGTGCCTCTCAAGAAAACCTGGATATTATCGAATCCGATGCTCGATCTTTAAATATTAGGAATAATGAGATAAAAGGAGTTTATCTCCAAGACGGAACTCTGCTTTCTTGTACGGCATGTATTCTTACAAATGGTACTTTTTTGCGTGGAAAAATTCATGTTGGACCTATACAAATTGCTGCCGGCAGATATGGAGAATTGCCCTCAATAGGTATTTCTGACCAGCTAAAAGATTTGGGCTTTGAGGTCGGTAGATTAAAAACCGGTACTCCTTCCAGAATAACAAAACGATCCATAGATTTTTCAAAACTTGAGATTCAAAATGGAGATCCTGATCCACGGGCATTTTCCCATTCTACTAAAAATTTTGATCCTCCAAATATTCCCTGCTGGCTGGCCTATACTCACGAAGGAACACATAAGATCTTGCGTTCAGCTCTTGATCGCTCTCCCTTATATACCGGAAAGATCGATGGCGTAGGACCTCGCTATTGTCCCAGCATTGAAGATAAAATCGTCCGCTTCGCCGATAAAACCCAGCATCAGTTATTTCTTGAACCCGAATGGGAAGGAGCTGATCAATGGTATGTAAATGGTTTCTCCTCTTCTTTACCAACAGATATTCAAATTCGGGCGCTCAGAACTGTTCCTGGCTTAGAAAAAGCAGAATTTCTTAAGATTGGCTATGCTATTGAATATGATTATTTCCCCTCGTATCAGATAGAACGTTCTTTGGAAACAAAAAAAATATCCGGTTTATATTTTGCGGGTCAGATAAATGGAACCAGCGGATATGAAGAAGCAGCTGTACAAGGATTTTTAGCAGCAGTGAATGCGGTAAAAAAATTAGATGGTGAAAAAAGCCTTATCTTTAAACGATATGAAGCTTATACAGGTGTTCTGATCGATGATCTTTGCTCTAAAGAAACCTCAGAACCCTACAGAATGTTTACATCGCTTGCTGAATATAGATTGTTGCTTCGTTGGGATAATGCACATTTAAGATTGTTGGATGCAGCAATAGATCTTGGCATACAATCGGAAGCTCTGACCGATGAATTCGCAAGAGTTAAAAAAGAAAGTGCTGTCTTAAAAGATAAATTCGTAAAAACCCGTATTAAAACCGACAACCCACCAGGAATTGCAGTTCATAAAACCACTTCACTTGCACTTTTGATCAAACAAGAAAAATGTAAAGAAGATAAAGTAAAATTTATTCAAAAGCATTATTTCCCGGAATATCTCCCGGATTCAGTCGATCAGGCATTTGTTATTACCCGATATGAAGGATATATTGATCGTCAATTTAAACAGGTACAAAAAACACAACAGCTGGAAGTTAAAAAAATTCCCGAGTCTTTCAATTACGATAAAATCACTTCCTTGTCTAACGAGGGCAGAGAAAAACTTAAAAAGTTTAAACCGAATACAATTGGGCAAGCAAGTCGAATACGAGGAATTACCCCTGCAGATATTCAAGTTTTGCTCATATTTTTAGCAAAATAAGTTTTTTTGACTTCCATATTCGATCTCTGCGAGATCTTCCATAAATTTGCCATATAAAACATTGCATTTACAAAATAATGCCTTAAATCCAAGATGATTGTTATTTATATAAAAAGATAAGATTTTCTTGTTATTTGAATTCCTTCTTTATACATTGCCTATGTAAGGATCGATTAGTAGGGAATTCATTTCGCTTGCAATACAATCCTAGCCAGTGTTTGGCAAAGATCACCCTTAGGTTCGTGCATTTACTATACGGTGATTTTGAAAAAGAGATGCGCAAAAGATAAGGAATGTCTAATGAACATTTACGTAGGAAACCTGCCTTACGGCACAACTGATGAAGATATCAAATCACTTTTTAGCGAATTTGGTGAAGTCAGCAGTGTTAACATTATTAAAGACCGCATGACGGGCAATTCAAAAGGTTTCGGCTTTGTTGAAATGGAAAATGATGATGAAGGCCAAAAAGCAATCGAAGAAATTAATGGCAAAGAACTACAGGGCCGCAGCCTGAAAGTTAATCTTGCACGTCCACGTCAAGAACGTCCACGTCAAGAACGTAGATCTTGGTAATTATTTATCGCGATTATTCAAAGCTCCCTTTTGGGAGCTTTTTTATTATGTAGAATAAACTCTTTAAAACATCTCTAATAACGTATTAAGCATAGTAACAGCCCAGTTATTAATATGGATATCTCAAATATCTCTCCGTATAATCATTAGTGAAAATATTATAAACTGTATGCATTTCTCTCTTTATTACAGATATTTTGCCTATGATCTGCCAATCAACAATGTCAGCAACTAAATTTTATCATAAATACTTGCACATCTATTTTGAGAACCCCTCGCATAAGTTATCACTATCTGATTTGAGAGAGAGAGATAAGTTTTAATTCACTCAGCAATCTTCAGCCCTAAAAATCCACACATATGCCGGATAAAAATATCTTATATCCAATTGATTATTAGATATTTATAAGACTTTTTATTTAAATATCAGGCCCCGGGTAACGATTATCTTTATTCAGAATAATTAAATTCTAATTGATAACAAATTACATTCTCAGATCTAAACGACAATAAATATAACTCTGATGAGCAATAGTATATTAAAGATGTGATGAACACATATTTTTTATCCATTAATTATTCAAACTCGCATTCTGCCTATAAACACGCTAAATGCGTATCAGCAGGTTATTCTAAAACTAATTTTATACAAGAATTTTTCCAGATTTGTAATTTTATCTCCATGGGTTAACATATATAATCCTTTGTATAAGCTAGCACTATCTGATTTACGAGAGCTTATGCAAAGGGTTCATATAAGTGATCTTTTGCCATCAAAAGCTTTTATTTATTCATCCCCGATCTTCTTATTGGCAAAAATTAAATTAGAGCAGCACCATATCGATTACTTAAGGAAAAATCACATATTAATATCTTTAAGCTATTAAGGTCAGTCCAATTCATGTAAAAACTATTTAAAGCACGCTAATTGCTTTCATGTAGAGCTTTCTGCTGTAAGCATTTCTGTTTAAACCGCCGACAAGAAAGATTATCACCCATCTAAAATGGACTGATAAACATATCTAGTGATCTGTTTTTATTGCTCTCTAGAATTTATTATCAGCAAATCACTAAATTTAACAGCGAATGAATTTACAGCTGATATTCTCCCTTAAAAACCAATTCAGCCGGACCTTCAAGGCAAACATTTTCATATCCTCTTTGTTCATCATAAGTAAAGGTGACAGCAAGATTCCCGCCTTTTGCTTTTATATGATATTTATCAAATACAGTGCCACAATGATGCTGAACAATGGCCGCAGCAATAGAACCTGTCCCACAAGATAGTGTTTCCGCCTCCACACCGCGCTCATAGGTCCTGACAGCCAGCAATGCCTCTCCCATGTCCTCAACAAAATTCACATTACAGCCCTCTGGAAAACATTTTTTATTTGTTTTGATCTCCTTTCCGCGTGTAAAGACATCCAGATCAGCAAGCCCTTCGACATACTTCACAAAATGCGGCGAACCGGTATCCACAAGATAGCCTCCAAACTTATCCACAATCTTATCCACATTTTTCATTTTCAATAAAATATTCCCGGATATGAGTATCTCCGCCCTATGCTCTCCGTCAATGGCATCAAATACAATATTGCTACTCTTACTTATACACCCACATTCTTTAGCGAAGGCCACAATACACCTCCCGCCATTTCCACACATAGTCCCCTCAAAACCATCAGAATTAAAATAAAGCATACGGAAATCTTTTACATCGGAAGATCTCAACAAGATTAAACCGTCTGCTCCAACTCCAAAGCGCCGATCGCAAAGTTTAGAAATTAATGTATTGTCATTTTTGGGAAAACTTTCATTCAGATCATTGATTAATATAAAGTCATTTCCCGCACCCTGATATTTTGAAAACACTATAGACATAGACCTTATCTCCTAAATTTTATTGACAAACATATAATATTCTCACCTAAATTACAAATCCCAAATATGTTTCACGTGGAACATCCTGGAGTACAGCGGACATCAAACAGTAAACCGATATTGACTGTAAATATGTGAAGAGACTCAAACATTTGAAGGATGCCGAAGCCAGAAGCCAGATAAGAATTAATAATGGATAATGAAGATTGTTAATGTCTCAAGCTTATCCTCCATCCACTTTGCTTATTGTTTTTTTTAAAGAATAATTTCTTTTTCTTATTTATAGCAGAGATGCTTGTTGTATTTATATTTCTTTCCTTTGAGATTGCCCTGCAAAGTCTGCCCGGATCTATATCGAAGGTCAGCATGATCAAAGGGGCTTTATCAATCTATCGATATGTAAAAAGTTTAGGGTAGGACCTTTTCTCAACATTTCAACAATTTAATATTTCACCGCATCCTTTTAATATCTTGAGTTCAAACTAAACCTCAAACTGAAACTGCCGCAAGCATATCAAAGATTTACTATAAACCATCAACAAGGACATATACAAATCTTTCTTTTTAATAATGAATATTGTATAATCCGCCATGAATAGAGAATCGAAAACAAATGTTTCACGTGAAACATACAGTACTCAAAACATTGTTGACCTTTTTAAGAGGGACAGTCATGTCAAGTCTTCTCTATCACTGCTTAAACATAGAAAACAATTAGTGCTCAATACGACAAACTTTGCCTTTATACTGACTTGGTTAAAAATATTAAGTGAAAACAATTATTTTCCTATGGTGGTCTTTCCTTCTGAGCGTGAAGCTGAACTATTTTTTGCTGATTCACTGGCTTTTTTCTCTTCTGATACCATCGCCTGGATTCCTTTATTTAGTAATAGAACAGGTATCTACGAAAATTCTGCATTGGAAAATCACATTTCAAGATTTCTTGATGACCACTACAAAAACAAACTAAAACTTGCTATTTCATCTGAGCATATTTTTTCACATAAGGTGCCTGATAAAAGATCTCTTCGTGATCACATGCTTCACTTTTCGCTAGGTGAAGAACTTGCCTTTTCCAGTCTTTCCGATAAGCTAAATGAAATGGGATATCAACGAGGAGGAATGGTTGAATATTGCGGTGAATTCACTCTTCGTGGAGGTATTGTTGATATATATGCCTACGGCGAAACCTATCCTTTTAGAGTTGAGTTTTTTGGAGATACAATAGAATCAATTAGAAAGTTCAATCCCGAAGACCAAAACACTTTTGAGAACTGTGATCATATACAAGTGAGACCCGCTTCTTTTTCATCTTTTTCCCATTCTAAAGTATCAGATATTTTACCGAATTCCTGCGTGCTAATAAAGATTGAAAGTGATAAAAATAAGGATGATAGCATAAAATATGATCCAGACCTGGCTTTTAAACAGGTGCTGTTCAAGACCGCTGTCCCTGAAGCAGATATTCGTTTTCCTGTCTCGGAAATTGAAGTCCCTCAAAAGGACAATGCGGATAAATACTACCGCGATTCACTTGATAGATATGATGAGATATTTGTTTTATCTGAACATGATATTGTTCTCGATTCTTTAAAAAAGAAATTGGGCAATAAAGCAAAATATATTCAAAAAAATATTCATTGTGGCTTTGAATATAAGGATTTGAATTTAATTCTTATTTCCGGACAACAAAACTATCGCAAAGAGCACTATGTAAATCCTAATAGTAAGTTCATTCCAGAGCGCTCTAGTAAAATTTCAAGCCTTGAATCCCTGGAATATGGCGATGCAGTTATTCACATAGACTATGGTATAGGTATTTATCGTGGTATCGAGGTTTTGGAATTCAAAAATATCAAGCAAGAAGCCATGGTGGTTGAATACAAAAACAAAGATCGCGTCTTTGTTCCGATCCGATATATGAATAAGATCTTTAAATATAGTTCTGAAAAAAACAAAAATATATCCCTAGACCAGATCGGGGGCAAACGATGGGAACAGGCGAAAAGTACCACCAGAAGCTATCTTAAAAAAACAGCTTTTGATCTTCTGAGCTTATATAAGGATAGAAAACAGCTCGAAGGCTTTGCTTTTTACAAAGATACACCAGATGCCCTGCAATTAGAAGCCAGTTTTCCTTATAAAGAAACACCCGACCAACTAAAAGTAATATCAGACATTAATAAGGATATGGAAAAGTCACAAATCATGGACAGACTTGTTTGTGGGGATGTGGGTTTTGGTAAAACAGAAGTAGCCATCCGCGCAGCATTTAAAGCCATATATTCCGGTAAACAAGTAGCGGTTCTCGTTCCAACGACCATGCTTTGCTTTCAACATTATGAAAGTTTTCATGATCGTTTAAAAAACTTTGGAATTGAAGTTTCCTATGTAAATCGTTTTGTTCCGGCAAAAAAGCTTAAGCAAAGATTAGAAGCGCTTAAAGAGGGTAAGATAGACATTTTAGTCGGAACACATAAATTACTTTCTAAAGATCTGTTTTTTAATGATTTAGGTCTTCTAATAATAGACGAAGAGCATCGCTTTGGTGTCAATCACAAAGAAAAAATACAAAACATTAAAAGGCGTCTTGATGTTATCACTTTAACAGCTACACCTATTCCCCGCACCCTTCAACTTTCTATGGTAGGTTTAAGAGATATATCAAAAATCGATACACCACCAAAAGATCGACTTCCTATTTCCACAAAGATCGTGTATTGGAATGATATTGATATTCGCTCTGCAATAAAAAGAGAGTTAGACCGTAACGGACAAATATTTATTTTACATAATACTATCGACGAACAAATATCCCTGAAAGAAAGGATAGAAGAAATGTTCCCGGACTATGGTGTAAGAATAGCTCATGGAAAAATGAAAGGCACGGAACTAGAATCTACCATGCTTGATTTTTATCATCATAAGTTTGATATATTAATTTCTACGACTATCATTGAATCGGGAATAGATATTCCCAACGCAAATACCCTCATCGTTATTAATGCACAGAATTTTGGTCTCTCGCAACTATATCAGATCCGCGGAAGAGTGGGTCGATCCTACAAAAAAGCCTTTGCTTATCTTGTAATCCCCCGTGGTAAACATCTTAATCCTACGGCCATGAAAAGATTAGAAACACTTGAGTATTACACCGACCTTGGCTCCGGATATCAAATAGCAATGAGAGATCTTGAAATTAGAGGAGCAGGGTCCTTATTTGGCGTGGAACAAAGTGGGCACATCAACAGAGTTGGTTATTCCTATTTCAACAAAATGTTCTCTGAAGAAGTTGATAAGCTTAAAAATGAAAATGTACTCAATCAAGATATACCCGATGTCAACCTTGAGCAAACTGCCTATCTGCCAGAAGACTATATAGATAGTAAAGACATCAGGATTTCCTTCTACAGAAATATATCAGATCTGCTTTCTTCGGGAAAAGAATATAAAAAAGCTATTAATGATCTTAAACATCTGCGCTGGTCCTGCAAAGATCGTTTTGGAAAACTACCCGAAGAAGCTGTAAACCTTTTTGATGAAGCTAAACTTTCACTTTGGCTTAAAGCCTATGATATCGAATCGATAAATAGAAATAATTCAGGACTGCTTGTAGTTTTTAAAAAGAACTTAGCTATAGATCAAATCCAGACATCGGCAGGAAGATTTTTACATTTTATGAATCAAAATAATCTGCATATTGAATTTATTTCTCAAAAACATCTTTCAGCAAAGGTCTCTTACGATCTCTTAAAGCTTATAAATAAAGAAGAGCTGTGACCAAATCAATAGCTTTCAGAATAAATAAACATTTCATTTTCTACTGCTCTGTGTTAAATTTTCAAAGAAAAATGGAGACTCTATGAAAAAAATAAGTATTTTACTCGTATCACTCATCTTAATCCTTAGTTCTTGTACTTTCAATTCAAACGACCAGGTCGCTAAAGTGAATGGAAAATTTATCACATCAAGCGAACTATATAAATATATCCCAAAAGATAATTTTGAGTTTTTAAGTCGCGAACAAAAAGAAGAAGTCATTAATGAAATTTGCGAGAACTATCTAATGCGGGAATTCCTGGAAGAAGAAGGAATATTTGATGCCGGTGATATCTATTGGGAAATGCATATCTGGGAAATAAAAGAGCTGGCAAATGCTGCATTTAAAAAACTTGTAAGCGATCATGTGTTAAATGATAAGACCATCAAAGAACATTACAACAAAACAAAATATGATTTAAATTTGTCTCATATTCTCTTGGGATTCAACAATCCCAAAGATTTTAATTCAAGAACACGGGAAGAGGCCAAATTATTGATTAATAAAATCTCAAAAGAACTAAATAAAGATAACTTTAATGATCTGGCAATAAAATATTCTGATGACAAAAATATTGAGGACAATCAGGGAAGTCTGGGATGGGTCAAAGTTGGGCAATTACTAGATGAATTTGAAGATGTCGCATATTCTTTAAAACCTGGCGAGATATCAGAACCTTTCGAAACAGAATTTGGCTTTCATATTGTAAAATTAAACGAAAGAAAAGAGAATATTGTAGAAGCTTATGAACATGCCAAATTACAAATTGAAGAAGTCGCCATGATATCTTGGAGATCCAAATTTGTAAAACGAGAACAAAATGTTCTGGATTCTTTAGAAAAAGAATATCCGCTTGTTTTATTTGATTCTACCGTAACAGATTTTCTGAATCAGTATAAACGTCTTTCAACAAATGTATTTTTCTCTGAGCAATTCAATACCTTTGATATATTAAATATTATTAATGATTCTCTTGTCTTGGGCAAAATCGGAGATTTGGATATTGATAAAACATGGGTCATAGATTATCTTAAATTGATTAACATAAAACAAGCTCCGCGTTTTACCGATAGAGCATCCTTTGATTCTTTTATTGAAATGAGTCAAATAGGTTCAAGAATTTATAAAAGTGCTCTGGATATGGGCTTAGATAAATCGACTGATTTTTTATCTGATAAAAATGTTTTTATGGCTAAAAGATCTTCGGAGGTTTTTGATCAACTTTATGTTTATGACTCCATAAAACCGACAGACGAGGAGTTAAAAAACTTTTACGAAAAAATCAAAGATGATAAATATTATGTCGAAGCCAAGGTCCAAGTCAAAGAAGTTCTACTTAAGGACGAAGAAGAAGCAAAAAAAATACTTGAACGAATCAAAAATGGTGAGGATATATCTAAACTTGCAGAAAAACACTCAATAAGAAATATTGGCAAAAAAAATAAAGGTATTATCCCTCCCTTTAAGAAAAACCAATACGGAGAAATGAGTTTAGCTGCATTTGAAATGGAAGATGGCGAAATTTCAGGTCCATTTAAAATTTCCAACTATTATTCCGTGATCCAGCGCATAAAATATATTCCTGAATCCTATAGAGAATATGATAAAGTGCTCTATAGACTCCTCAGTGATTACAAGAACCACTATATTGATGATGTGCGTGCAGAAAAAAAAGAGATGTTAAAAAATAAATATTCTTTAAAGATCAATTCAAATTTTATAGGCCATGAAAATTAAACGATCATATTACTTTCTTGTTTTATTTGCTCTGTTATTCTTAATGGGCTGCCAATTTTGTCAAAATAAAAAAGATCCTCTTGTGGCCCAGGTAGATAAATACAAATTAAGACTTTCTGATATCAATGAGGTTCTTGGCTCTGATCCTGATCCTCAAATAAAGGATGATTTTATAAACATTTGGGTTGAAAAACACCTTTGGCTAAAAGAATCACAAGGGTATATAAGCACAAATGAAAAAATCAACAAACAAGTAAAAGAATATGAAAATTCACTGATCATTCAGGAATATCAGCAAAAATATATTTTTGATAAAATATCTATTTGCGAAGGCGATATTCGGGAATACTATAAAAAATATAAAGATCATTTTACCGCTTACGATGACGTAGCTTATATTGAGGTATTTAAATTAACCCAAAAAAATCTGGCCGACGATCTGCTTAGAAGTTTAAAAAACTCTATTAATCCTGATGTTCCATCTGAATTCGAACTTGTATATCGGCATGACTATATCGATGACATAGATAAATTATTATTTTCTTCGAAAACATCAAAATATATAGGACCTGTTAAAGTAGATAATTATTATTATGTTATCGTTGTCATAGAAAAATATTCTAAAAATTCTATTATAGCTATGGAACATGTTCGTAGTGATATCATACAAAAGCTGCGAGCTTCAGCGTATGTAAATGCAATTAACAAAAAACAAAAAGAGCTTAAGGATCAATATAATGTCAAAATCATCAAAAATACTACTAACTAGTCTTTTACTTATCTTTTCCGTCTTTCTTCCGGCACAACAACTTGTTGATGGTATTGCTGCTATTGTAGGCGAAGATATCATTCTTTACTCGGAAATGAATCAATTCGCATTCGAAATGGCTCAACAAAGCAATATAGATATTTACAAAGATCAAGCTGCTTTTGCTCAATTACAACAAAAAGCTCTAAAAGAGCTGATTAATTCTAAGATCCTTATTCTTCAGGCAGAAGTCGATTCTATAGAAATCAACGAACGCAATGTTGAAATGACGGTACAGCAGCAAGTGGAGCAGTATGTTCAAATGGCGGGCTCTGAAGAGGTCTTAGAGATGTATTTTGACACACCCATGAAAAAGATCCGCGAGATGCTTTATGAGCGAGTAAAAAGTTCTATGATCGCTCAACAACTACAGCAAGAAAAGTTCTCCAAAATTAAAATTTCCCGACCCGAGGTCATTGCATTTTATAATACAAACAAAGATTCTTTACCGGATCTTCCCGATAGAATTGATATTGATCATATTTTAATCAAAGAAAAACCATCGCCTGCTTCAAAGCAGAAAACAATTGATATGATAAACGAGATCAAACAAGAAATCATTGATGGTAAAATAAGCTTCGAGGATGCTGCCTTTCAATACTCTCAGGACCCGGGTTCTGCAGAAGAAGGTGGAAACTTAGGCTTTGCTCCTAAAGGCACATTTGTAAGTGAATTTGAAAAAGCTGCTTACAATTTAAGTGTTGGCGAAATATCTGAACCTGTGGAAACACAATTTGGTTATCACTTGATTCAATTGATGGAAAAACGAGGTGAACTTATCAATGTTCGCCATATTCTTTTTTCAATTCAAACATCAGAAAAAGACAATCAATATGTTATCAACATCTTATCCACAGTAAAAGACTCTATTCTTAAAACCGGTGATTTTGAGAGCTTTGCAAGAAAATACAGTGAAGATCCCGATGTTCAGATCAATGGTGGATACTTAGGTGAATTTGCACTTGAAACACTTCAAATCCCGGAGTTTGGAGAGATAGCAAATCAAATGAATGAAGGTGAAATTTCCGATCCCTTTATTTCCCCTTATGGCTTTCATATACTGCGTTTAAACAAATTTTTGCCAGCAGAAAAAATCTCTCTTAAAAACCACTATCCCATTCTTGAAAATATGGCTTTAAATCAAAAACAATCAAAGTTCTGGAATAATTGGATGGATGATCTCTATGGAAAATTCTATGTGGAAATAAAGCTGTAATTTGAGGATAACTTTAATAAGTCTGTCATGAAAAAATTAATATACACAAGCAATCTTATCTCTTCACAAATAGCAGAGGTTTATTCACAGACTCAAAAAGCCATAAGCTACTCATTTTTAAGAAGATTCATGACTTATTCACAAAATCCACAGTATTAATAAAATTAGTATGTTTTTTAAAGAAAAATATATTAGATTAATATTGATATTTCTTTAATTGATTGAGGTGTTAAATGAAGTTTACAGTTTCTAAAGATAATTTCTTTCACGTGTTACAAAAAGTATCAAGTGTAACTCCTGTTCGTTCAACTTTGCCTATACTAAGCTGCATACTATTTACGGTCAAAGAAGGTAAATTGATAATGCGTTCTACAGATCTAGAAATTACAATGAGTGTTTCTTGTGAAATTAAAATGGAAGAAGAAGGCGCTGTTGCAATTCCCAGTAGAATGATAAAAGAAATAACAAGCGAGTTGCCTAATACAGATCTTAATTTTCATATAGAAGATGAACAAGTGATTATTACAACGGCTTTAGGCGGTGAATATAAGATCATGGGATATCCGGCAATGGAATATCCAACAGAACCTATAGTTGATGATTCTAAAATTGTAACACTTCAAGCAGAAAAATTTAAACGGATCGTTGAAAAAACAGGTTTTTCTGTGTCACGCGATGAAATGAAAGTAGCGCTCAACGGTGTTCTTTTCCAATTTAAAGAAACTGAGCTTCGTGCCATTTCTACAGACGGTCACAGAATGGTCAGATACACGCTGAAAGAATTTGAGGGAGGAAGTGATATAAAAGATATTATTATCCCACCAAAATTTCTTAATCTTTGTGTAGGAAGTATTAAAAATATTGAATTCGTGACTCTAAGAATTGGCAGAAATCATATTATGCTGGAATTGGAAGACACGGTTATTTATTCCAGGATCATAGAAGAAAGATTTCCCGACTATGAAAGTGTTATACCGGTAGAAAACGATAAAAAAGTTATTGTCGATATAGATGAATTATTATCTGTCGTAAAGCGTGTTGGTATTTTTGCAAGTAAAAATACTCGCCAGATATCATTCACTTTCAATGAAAATAAGACTTTAGTCAAAGCCGAAGACATTGAAACATCTTCTACAGCCAAAGAAGAATTGGCAGTAGATTATAGTGGCGAAGAATTTATCATTGGGTATAACTCAGATTATCTGCGTGAAATGATCCGTCATATAGACGGTGAAAAAGTTGAAATACGACTTAAAAACTCCTTGATGGCCGGTTTGTTTTTTCCTATGGAACAACTCCCCGATGAAGATATTTTGTTTTTATTAATGCCCATTCGATTAATGTAAATACAGCATAAATAATTTTTTTAAAACGCTTGAACATTGTTCAGGCGTTTTTATATTGCAAGAGACATTATTCATGAAATAGTCAAAAAACACATCTCTTATTGAAAATAATATTTCTATATTAGAAAAAGTATTTTATAAAAAAATGATCACAAAGATAAAATTAAAAAATTTCAGGATTTTCAAAGAAAAAACCATAGATTTTTCTCCGGGCGTAAATATTATTCTTGGGAAAAATGGTGTAGGAAAAACATCTGTTTTAGAAGCTATATATTTTACCGCTTTTACAAAATCTTTTAAAGCACCTAAGGATATTGATATGCTAAAAGAAGGTGAAGATTTTTTTCAGATACAAAGTTTTTGGGAAGATGTTCTTTATGAACATGCACAGGCTAACTTTCTTAAGGGTCAGGGAAAAAGATTTATTTTTGATGAAGAAAACATGAAGCGTTTTTCTGATATTATTGGCGTTTTTCCCATTGTCTTTCAGTCTCCCGAAGATTTTAAGGTCACCGCAGGGGCAAATATGGAACGCAGAATTTATTTTGATCGTTTTATATCACAGATATCCAAATCATACTTGGATGACCTGATGCGTTATCAACGTTTACTTAAAATGCGAAATGCCTATTTAAAACAATTGAATGAAATGAAAAGCTATTCCTACGATACGCAATTAGATATTTACGACGAACAATTGTATCCACTTGCTTATAAAATTTCATCTTTAAGGCAAAAATATTGCGAAATGTTCAATCGGGAATTAGAAGAATTGTATCAAAGCACATTCACAAATGGAAGTATAGGAAGTATTGGATTTATTCCCTTTTTGAAAACAGAAAACGAAGAAAATTTTATAGCCGAATACATGTCGGAAAGTAAAAATAACATAGACAAAGAAATTATTTTAAAAAGGACCATGCAAGGATGCAATTACGATAAATTTAATTTTTTTAGAAATGAGCGACCTCTGATACATTTTGCATCTCAAGGGGAGCACAAGATCTGGATGACTATGTTAAAACTGGCTGAAGGCACTATAATTAAAAAAGTTCACAAAAAAGATGCCATCTATTTGCTTGATGACCTTTTTGCGGAATTAGATGTCAGCAATACTCAAAAGATCGTTGAAAAGATCTTAAATATGAAACAGGTGTTGATCACTACAACGGATTCAAGCGATTTAAGGCTTCGTGATATAAACAAAGACGAAAAAGCGCTAAACATTATAGAGATTTGCCAATAAAGTATTCCCTAAATGCAATGCAATTCATATATTAAACGAGGAATAAAAAACATGAAAAGATCACATAAACAAAGATTAATAATAGGATTTCTTGGGGCACCCATTATTGTGGCCGGCGCCTGGTTTGGAGGTTATTGGTTTTTAGTCATCGTAGCATTGATCGCAACATTATCTCAGTACGAACTTTTAAAAATGGTGCAGTTTCCCCCGCGGCTTTTGATGGTTTTGACCATGATTTCAACTCCGCTATGCATGTGGGCAATGTTCTTTGGTCATTTTGATTTTATTTTAATGATCTTACTTTTTACAGCTATATTCACAAATTTTTCTCTTTTGGTCTATAAAAACACAGAGTTTGTAAAAATGTCATTTGTTGGCATAGGATCTATTGTCTATCCCGGACTTAGTTTAGGGTCGCTGATATTGTTAAGAGGCATAAGCATACCTGTAAATATTGATATTGGCAGACATATTGTGATCGCTTTGATTGCCGGCGTTTTTGCTACAGATATTTTTGCCTTTTATGTCGGTAAGCTTTTTGGTAAGCATCCGCTTTTCCCTTCGGTGAGCCCCAAAAAAACAATTGAGGGCGCCATTGGAGGTTTGGTGTTTTGCTCTATCACTATGTTCATCCTTTGGAGGATAGATTTTATTCCCATTTTTCATGCTTTTGATTATTTTATGATCGCTATTATGTCTGGAGTTTTTGGACAAATGGGAGATCTGGTTGAATCGAAGATAAAGCGCGATATTGGCGTAAAAGATTCCTCCGGAATATTGTTGGAACATGGCGGATTTCTTGACCGATTTGATTCACTTGCAGTTGTCGCACCATTATTTTGGATATATACCTACATAAAATTTTTTGTTTAAGCTGTTTTTTTATTCAAAAAAATTAGTAGATTACTTACTTGTTTAGGATTAGAGCAAAAAAATTATATATTATGCCCTTGTGCATGAAGAATTAAAAATGAGGACTTTATGAAACCGGAAGCAATCAAATCAATACTTGCAACGGATTGTGGGAGTACAACAACAAAAGCCATTCTTATTGAAAAACAGGGTGACGAATACAGGCTTGTTGTTCGTGGTGAAGCACCAACAACAGTTGAAGCTCCATTTGAAGATGTAACTAAAGGGGTTTTAAACGCCGCAAAAGAAGTTGAAGAACTTTGCGGACGCCAATTATTGGAGGGCGACCATATTATTACACCCCAACAAGGTGATAAGGGCGTAGATATATATATATCAACATCATCTGCCGGTGGTGGTTTACAAATGGTGGTATCTGGAATTGTTAAAGCTATGAGTGCCGAATCCGCTGAACGAGCCGCCTTGGGTGCAGGGGCTATTGTTATGGATGTCCTTGCATCTAACGATGGACGACTTCCTCACCAGAAAATACAAAGAATTCGCCATCTTCGTCCCGATATGATCCTGCTTTCAGGTGGAACCGACAATGGCAACATCAAGGGCGTTGTGGAAATGTCTGAGCTCTTAAAAGCGGCCAGTCCAAAACCGCGTTTGGGTATCAGCTATAAACTTCCTGTTATTTTTGCCGGAAATCAAAAAGCCAATGCTGAAATAGAGAAAAATTTAAAAGACGTTACCGATCTGAGCATAGTTCCAAATCTTCGTCCAGTTCTTGAAAGAGAAAATCTTGGTCCGGCTCGTGATAAGATCCATGATCTGTTCATGGAGCATGTTATGGCCCAGGCGCCGGGATATAAAAAATTAATGGCAATGACCGATGCTCCTATTATGCCAACACCGGGTGCAGTAGGCGAAATTATGCAGGTTATAGCACGTAAAGAAGACATTACGGTTTTAGGTGTTGATATCGGTGGTGCAACCACAGATGTTTTCTCGGTCTTTAAAGATCTTGAAAAAGGCAAGCCGGTTTTTAATAGAACGGTTTCAGCCAATCTGGGAATGTCATACTCTATTTCAAATGTTTTAGCTTCTGCTACACTTCCCAATATTTTACGTTGGGTGCCTTTTGAGATCGATGAAGTGGATCTAAGAAATCGTATTGGTAACAAGATGATCCGTCCTACCACTATTCCTCAGTCGCTGGAAGAATTAAAAATTGAGCAAGCTATTGCACGCGAAGCATTACGCCTGTCATTTATTCAACATAAAGAATTTGCAGTGGGTTTAAAAGGTGTTCAAAAAGAAAGAACAATTTCAGATGCTTTCGATCAGAGTGCTTCCGGTGAAACTCTAGTAAACATGATGGATCTGGATATTCTTGTCGGATCCGGTGGTGTTTTATCCCATGCTCCTCGCCGTCATCAGTCGGCTCGCATGATGATAGATGCTTTCCTTCCCGAAGGTATTACTCAACTTGCCGTGGATTCTATTTTTATGATGCCTCAGTTGGGTGTACTTTCAGTAGTTCACGTAAAAGCTGCTGCCGAAGTGTTTAAAAAAGATTGTCTCTTAAGACTTGGTACATGTATTGCTCCCGTTGGTCCTATTAAACCCGGTAAAGAATATATGCGAATCAATTTTACACTTCCCGATGGAAGAGTTGTTGATAAGGCTTACACTCTTGGTGATATGGAACTTTTTAAAGCTCCTTATGAAGCTATTGAAGCCGAGATCACACCTGCTCGCGGTGTTGATGTAGGCGCTGGTACCGGACAGGTTGTAAAAACGAAAATCTATGGCGGTCTTGTTGGAATTATCATTGATGCCCGCGGACGCCGTCCTTTTGTTCTTCCTGAAAACCCAGCCGAACGAGTAGCAAAGCTTCAGGAATGGAGTAAAAGCGTCAATGAATTTGAGGATAAATAATTGAGGCACATGCTTCAATATTTGCGATAAAGGAGAAAAAATGGCACATGCATATACACCAGGATTAAAAGTCATTAAAAAGACTGTGGTTCAAAAAATCCGCCGTCTTCCACTCATTGGTGAAGTTGTGGTTAAAAAGGGAGATAAGGTTAAAGCTGAAGATGTAGTGGCGACAACCAATCTACCGGGAAATGTTATTCCTGTAAATTTAGCGAATATGTTGAATATAGATTCTTCGGAAATTCCCGATCTTTTGATCAAACAAGTCGGCGATAGCCTGAACAAGGGCGATCTTATTGCCGAAACATCGGGTATATTTGGCTTATTTAAGACAAAAGCGATCTCCCCCGCAACCGGTACTTTGGAATCCGTTTCAAAGATCACCGGTCAGGCAATTATTCGCGAAGCACCTATTCCAGTCTCTGTTCAGGCCTATATAGGCGGAGAGATCACAGATATTATTGAAAATGAAGGCGTCGAGGTTTCAACAGCCGCCTCATTTATTCAAGGTATTTTTGGTATTGGTGGTGAATGCCGCGGAATAATTAAAATACTTACACAAGATACAACTACACCTATTACAGCAGATATGATCACTGAAGATGATAAAGATAAAGTGCTTGTTGGAGGTTCTTTTCTTTCTTTAGAAGCTTTCAAGAAGGCTGAAAAAGTCGGAGCTATTGCCGTTGTTGTTGGTGGTTTTAACTATTCAGATATTAAAAGTATTGTGGGTTATGATATTGGTGTTGCAATTACCGGACAAGAAGAGATCGGTACAACCTTGATCATTACCGAAGGTTTCGGCGAAGTTGGCATGGCAGATCTGACCTTTGATTTGCTAAAATCCCATGAAGGTAAAATGGCATCAGTAAATGGGGCAACCCAGATCCGTGCAGGTGTTATTCGCCCGGAAATTATTATTCCTCTTGATGGAAAAACCAAGATAGATGAATCTAAAGCCGAATTATTTGGAATGGATATTGGAGCTGAGGTTCGTGTCATTCGCTCCCCATATTTTGGCATGCTTGGTGAAGTCACCGATCTGCCTCATGAACTTAAAAGACTTGAATCCGGTTCTTTAGCACGCGTTGCAAAAGTAAGGCTTTACGATAGCAAAAAAGAAGTATTGCTTCCTCGCGCTAATCTTGAAATGATAGAGAAAAAATAGGAGTCTGCAGTGAAACGATTAAGTGTCCATTTTTTTGTGTTAAGTTTAATTTTCTTATTGAGCGCATGCTCTTCTATTGATGAAAAAATTGAAAAGGGGCAGTATCAAATGGCAGTTAAACAGATAAATAAAGCTATTGGCTCAGGTGAATTGACAGCACTTGAAAGAATTGAATTAGAAGAAAAAGCAGATATACTTCATCGGATAGAATTAGACTTTAATAAATCCCGTGAAGATGTTCTTGACTATATTAAGAATTACTATCCTGAGCTAAGTGATGCACAGATGCGTTCTTGGGAAGAGAGCAATGCTTTAGAAAATATGATCATTAATGGAGAAAAACGCTATTTTGCAAGGTCTCATGCAAATCTTTTTAGAATTGATAAAGCAGCAAAAGCCAAAAAGATCGAAAAAGATGGAGAACAAAAAAGCAATACAGAAAGTTTTTTGGAACATTATATTCCCGAGGTACTTGATAAAGCTCAAAAGACCGGAGAAATATTAGGTGATCCCGTTAAAATGAAATTCAAATACACGCTGACCGTTGATGCAGATGCAGTCCCAGAGGGTGAGATCATCCGTTGCTGGCTACCTTTTCCCAGAGAAGGCGATCCTCGTCAACAAGATGTAAAATTACTTTTTGCTTCTCAGGACGATTATATTCTTGCACCAAACTCACAAGCTCATCGTACGGTTTATATGCAAAAACCTGCTGTTGCCGGTGAAGAAAGCAAATTCGAAATAGAATTCTCGACAACAAATCGACCAAGATGGGTTGACCTGGAAAATGCTGAGATTAAAGCTTACAATAAAAGCAATGAAGAATATAAAAAATATACCGCCGAGCGCGATCCGCATTTGCTATTTACACCTTCTGTTAAAGCTTTGTCTGAAAAGATCGTCGGTGATGAAAAAGATCCCTATCAGATCGCTAAAAAGATTTTCAATTATATATCAGATAATTATCCTTGGGCCGGTGCTCGCGAATATTCCACTCTTGAGAACATTCCCGACTATGTAATTGCCAACCATCATGGAGATTGTGGCCAGGTAACACTTTTATTCATGGTTCTTTGCCGTTATAACGGAATTCCCGCACGTTGGGAAAGTGGCTGGATGCTTCATCCCGGCAGCAAGAATCTGCATGATTGGGGACTGGTCTATTTTGAAGGACCCGGTTGGGTTTCGGTGGATCAGTCATTTGGTCGCCAGGAATTAGAAGGAAAAAATGCTAAAGAATTTTATCTCGGTGGAATTGATGCTTATCGTCTGATCGTTAATGACGATTATGGTCGGGTCCTATATCCCGCAAAGCAATTTCTACGTTCAGAGACTGTTGATTTTCAGCGTGGTGAGGTAGAATGGAGAGGTGGAAATCTATACTTTAACAAGTGGGATTACCATTTAGACATAGAATACATTAATCAATAGAAAGGAAAATAAATGAAAAGGACCTTAATCATTATGGCTATTGCAGCAATGACTTTTATGGGCTGTTCAGACAAAGTTAGTCTTAGCCCAGCCCAGACCGATTTCTTTAACGCCATGGGCGAAAAGATCGCTTACATGAAACCCGATACATCAGTTGTTTTGGCTACCACCTCAGCATTTGAAGTAAAGAACACAGATATAATGGAATCCGTATATCAAGGTATGCGTGGTGATATTAATATTATCAACAATGTGGATGCCGCAAGAATTGAATCTTTTATTATGCAGATCGTCACTCTGAAAGCACAGCAGGACATTCTTTTGAAAGAAGCAGCGGCAGAAGGTTTAACTATTTCTAAAGATAGTATTGAAACTTTTCTTGAAAAAAACCTTTACGCCCCAAATGGTGGTAAAGAAGCTTTTATTGAACAGATTAAAGCACAAGAAATTGACCTGGATTTTGTCCGCGAAGACACTCGCAAAAATCTCTTGATCATGAAATACATTGAAGAAATCGCTTTAAAAGATATTGATATTAGTGTTAGTGAAGATGAGCTAAGAGAAAGTTATGAACAAAACAAAGCAACATATTCACAAGAAACAGCAACCGTTCGTCACATACTTTTCTTGACTGAAGGCAAAAGCCCCGATGAAGTCAAAGAAGTTAAAACATTGGCCAAAGATGTAAACAAACGCGCTAAAGCCGGCGAAGATTTTGTAACACTTGTCGAAACCTATTCCGAAGATCCCGGTTCCAAAACACGTGGTGGATTATACGAAAACTTTACACGTGGACGCATGGTTCAAACATTTGAAGATGCAAGTTTCACACTTCCCATTGGTTCAATTTCTGATCTTGTAGAAACACCTTACGGTTTCCATATTATCAAAATTGAAGACCGTCAAGACGGTAAAGAATTTGAAGATGTTCGCGAAGAAGTCAAAATGGCTCTTGAAGAACAAAAACGTGAAGCAGCGTTCCCACCGGTTCTTGATGCTTTAGTTGCTAAATACGAATTTAAATTTACTCTGTAAGTAAAACGTGAACTATAAGTGGCCCTAAGGCGACTTAGATGATTTGAATAATATAAGCCTCGTATTTTTGGATGCGGGGCTTTTTTTATTAGTGACCGGAGACCAGATATCAGAAACCAGATATTAGAAAACAGAAAACATAGACAAGTTATTTAGTTTTATTTTTGACATAGCGAATTAATCCAAAGAGTTCTTTTCTAATGGTTACAATTAGTTCAATGTTTTGATCAATGTTGTGAACATATTTCCTATTCCGGGCAATGATTAGTTGAGTCTCTAATTCAGAGATAGATCCAGTCGAATAATTAAGGAAACGAATAAATTTTTTATCCGAGTTTCTTGTAGCTCCTTCTGCGATATTTGAGGCTACGGAAACAGCGGCTCTTTGCATTTGAGAAGCAAGCCCCTGTTTTTCAAAATCTGGAAAAGAAAGTGTTATGTCATAAATATCATCAACTAAACCGATGCTATCATTCCATACTTTTAATTCATGATGCGTTTTCATTTTGTCACCCCATAATTTTTTAAAAATATACCTTAGATATTAATCTAATTCAATTAGAGAATATGAAGTGTGATGAGGGTCACATTTTTTTAACTAAGAATATAAATTATTTAATATTATATATTATTTACGGTTTCCCGTTTCCGTTTTGCGTTTTCTGGTATTTAGTCCCTGACCTCTGATTTCTGAAATAAATTGAAACATTTCTTAGGACTAATGCTATAAAATGGATATAATTCCTCAAAAATGGTAGTATTATATGGAGAAAAAAAATATCATGGCATTTTTCAAACGAAACAAAAAGACTTTAATCTTATCATTCATAGCTCTTGTAGCGCTTTTTAGTGTTGTTCACATCAATAATCTTCGTGCAAGTGCAAAGGATATTTATGAAAAGTTACAGGTACTCACAGATATTATTGGTATTGTAAATGAAAATTATGTAGAAGATGTAGAATGGGATAAAACCATGGAGGGTGCATATCGGGGTTTGCTCGAAGAACTGGACCCGCACTCGACTTATATTCCAGCCAAGAAATTTAAAAGTGTTCAGGAATCATTCGAAGGAGAATTTCAAGGTATTGGTATTGAATATGATATTATTGATGGATATATCACGGTTATTTCACCCATCATGGGAACTCCCGCAGAAAGTGTTGGCTTGCAATCGGGTGATAAATTTTTAAAGATAGATAATGAGTCGGCTTATAAGATTACTCGTGAAAAAACAAAGGATAGATTACGTGGAAAGAAAGGAACAAAGGTTGTTGTAAATGTTCTTCGTCAGGGAATGGAAGAACCATTTGATGTTACTATTACCCGAGATGACATCCCCCTCTATTCGGTTTATGGACATTTTATGGTAGATGAAGAAACGGGTTATATTTTATTAAACCGTTTTGCCGAAAAAACCTTTAAAGAATTTTCTGATGCCATGAAGGATCTAAAAGACCAAGGGATGAAGAATCTGGTTCTTGATCTTCGTTTCAATAGTGGCGGATATATGAATCAGGCCGTTAATATTCTTGATGAATTTGTGCCGAGGGGCGATACTCTGGTTTATACAAAAGGTCGGGTTAAATCCACAAACCGTTTTCATATAGCTTCTAAAAAGGGCAAATATGAAGATATTCCTGTCTGCGTTTTGATCAATCGGGGATCAGCATCCGCATCTGAAATTGTATCAGGTGCCATGCAAGATCTTGATAGAGCCATAATTGTTGGTGAAACATCATTTGGTAAAGGTCTTGTCCAGCGTCAGTGGAATATGCGCGATGGTTCTGCGGTTCGGGTTACCACGGCAAAATATTTTACACCTTCAGGAAGATTGATACAAAGATCCTATGATAATGGTGTTGCTCAATATTACGAAGACCTCTATACTCTGCCTGATTCTGTTTTTAGCGATTCTTTAGATAAGCACCTGAATACACGACCTATACATTATACAAGAAGTGGCCGGACAGTTTACGGTGGCGGCGGTATTACGCCGGATATAACCATCAAAAGGAATTATGATCTTAGCAAAAGCACTATGAAGATATTTAGTGAAAACTCGAGAACCTTCTTTAAGTTTGCACAAAAATATGCAAGGTCACATCAGGATTACAAAACAGATGTGGACAGATTCCTTTATAATGTTAAATTTGACGAAGACTTTATTTCCGAATTTTACGAATTTGCTTCAGAAGAGATAGAAAAGCTCAAACTCGAAGAACTTGAAAAAGATAGAGAACATATTGAAATGCAGATTAAATCAGAAATGACAAAGATCTGGTGGGACAACAATGCATTTTACGAAGCCAGACTTTTGAATGACAATCAATTTTTGCGAGCTTTAGAAGCCATTCCCGATGCAAAAAAGATTCTTGAACTTTAATAGAAAATATTAAGGAAAATTAAGCTTTTTCTATTATATTAACTGGCATACTTAAAAATGCTATTGTTGGCTCGGTGGCTAATAATATATTGACTTTAGAATCGTATTTGTTTAATATGATATGTTGTAACGAAAATTAAAACGCTAATTTGGAGGTTAATTTTATGGTAGAACTCTTTTTAGAAGGTGGCGCATTCATGTGGCCCATTCTGGGTGTTTTTATTGTTGGTCTTGTCATTGTATTTGAACGTCTTTATGCTCTTATTACAATTACATCAAAAACAAAAACTTTCACTAAAACCATTAAAGGAACTTTGGAAGAAGAAGGCATAGAAGCAGCAATGGAAGTTTGTGATAATTCAACAAGTCCTGTTGCAGCAATGTATGCTGAAGCTCTTCGTCATGCCGATAAAGGTTTAGAACGGGTTGAAAAAGCTTTAGATACTATTGGTTCATTGGAAATGACTTTCCTTGAAAAGAATCAAATCTGGTTATCAACAGTTATTGTTATTGCACCTATGCTTGGTTTTACTGGAACAGTTGCCGGTATGGTAAGGGCTTTCCAGGATATTGCTGCTGCTAACGATATGTCACCAGCCGTTGTTGCTGTTGGTATTTCTCAGGCTCTTTTGACAACTTTGTTTGGTCTTGTTGTTGCTATGATCATTCAGGTATTCCAGAACTTTTTCCTGTTTCAGATTGACAACCTTGTTGTTAATATGGAAAGATCTTCATTGGAATTACTGGATACTATTGAGACAAAACAAACTAAAAAATAATCATAACAGTAATGACAGGATGTCCATATGTTAGTTAAGAAAAAAAGAACACCTCCGGAGATTCCCTCTTCGTCAATGTCTGACATTGCGTTTCTCTTGCTGGTATTTTTCTTATTAGTATCTAATGTTGATACAGATAAGGGACTTGGTGTTGTTTTGCCTCCTCCCGGAGATGCTGAGATTAAATTGAATCCCAAGAATATCACCATGGTATTAGTAAATGCTGCTGGCGATGTTCTGTTCAATGACGAAGTAATCCCGGTAGGCGAGATCGCAACGCGTGCTCGACAGTTAGAAGGCAGCAACCCTAATATGGTATTCTCTGTTCAGACAGATAGAAAAACCAAATATCAGGATTACATCGATGTGGTTGATCAATTGACTGCTGCAAAAGTTAAAAAACTAGCTCTGATTGGTACGGAGTAGGAGGAAATATGGCGATTAAAAAAAGTCCAAAACCCAAAGCGGGTATCCCCACTTCCTCAATGTCCGATATTATTTTTATGTTGTTGATCTTTTTTATGGCAGCAACATCATTGAAGACCGTGGAAGGTTTAAAAGTTAAACTTCCCCAAGCCCGTTCAATTGCAAAGCTTGATACACCAAAACAATCTGTTCTTTATGTTTTTATTGACCGAACCGGTCTTATAAGCATTCAGGATAAACTTTTAAATGTTGAAGATGTATCAGAAGTTATCTATCCTTTGCGTAGAAATGATAATATGTTGACGATCTCTATGCGTTCTGACCAAGAAACTCAAATGGGTGTTGTTTCTGATGTGCAGAATGAATTAAGAGATGCTTCCGCATTAAAAGTAAACTATTCAGCTAAACCCAAATAGATAGACAGGAGTAATTAAATGCCAGCAAAACAATTTGAACGCTTTAAAGCTCGTTCCGGTTTTATGACCGAGATCGCAATTGTAGCGGTGTTAGCTATTGCTGTTTTAGTGGTTTATCTGTTCCCAAGATTTGAACGCGAAGTTAATATCGAAAAAGAAAGTGTCATTGAATTTATTCAGTCTGAAGAAATTCCTCAAATTGAATTACAGCAAATGCAAGCACCTCAACAACGTCCATCCATTCCGGTTATGAGTGAAGATGAAGACATTTCTGAAGACTTTACAATCGACGACATGGATTTTGATGATTACGAAGCTATTGATGCTCCCCCTCCTCCTCCCGGTGATGGGGATGGCAATGTCCAGGTTGTGTTTATAGCTTACGATGAACCTCCTACACCTATTGGTGGCCAGGCAGCGATTGCACGCAATACCGTTTATCCGGAAATTGCAAAAGAAGCCGGTATCGAAGGCCAGGTTGTAGTGCAGGCGTTTATCAATGAAAATGGTGTCGTAGAACACTGCTTAATCTTAAAAGGTATGCCCGGAACCGGATTGGATGAATCTGCGATCAATGCGATCAAGAAGACCAAATTCAAACCGGCAAAACAGCGAGATAGAAATGTGGGCGTATGGATATCTATCCCGGTCACATTCAAGCTGAACACAAAATAATCATATATTAAACCTGCGTTAATTTTTTAATTAATTGTTGAAAAAACGCAGGTTTTTTTATTTGTATTAATTATATTTAACACAGACATAAATGAGGAAAAAATGCCCAAACAAAAAACAATTTTAATTGTTACATCCGAAAGCGTACCTTATGCAAAATCCGGTGGTTTAGCCGATGTTACAGGTGCTTTATCTAAATCACTCGCTGAAAGAGGACATCGTGTAATAGTCGTTATGCCCTATTATGCCAGTATTTCTAAAGAACTTACCCAGTCTGATCAAAGCCCAATAAGCATGAATGTCTGGATGGGAGATACAGAAGAATGGTGTCTTGCTTATCCCAAGAAGATCAACAAAAACCTCGAATACTATTTTATTGAATTTGAAAAATATTTTCATCGTGGCGGGATGTATTGTAATCGCGCTCAGCAAGATTATTCAGATAATCACAAGCGTTTTGCTTTTTTATCTCAGGCTGCCATGTACTTGTGTAAGTCAAAACAGATAAAGGTAGATGTTGTTCATGCTCATGATTGGCAAACGGCCGCAGCTTTAGCATATTTAAAAATCCATCATTGGAATGATTCTTGCCTCGGTGAAGCTGCAGGTGTATTAACTATACACAATATGGGTTTCCAGGGAAAATATCCCAAAACCGATTATAATTATCTGGGTTTTCGCGAAGAAGATTTTAATCCCGATGTTTTTGAAGATTACGGTGAAGTGAATCTTTTAAAGGGTGGTATTCATTTTGCTGATATTGTTAATACAGTTTCCCCTACTTATGCACTTGAAACGCTTACAGACGCACATTCTTTTGGCTTACATAATTATTTAAAAGCTAAGGGCGACAATTATCTTGGCATATTAAATGGCGTCGATTACGAAGATTGGGATCCGAATAATGATTCATTAATAGCTCAGACCTATAATAGTGCAAATATGGCCGGCAAAAAAATATGTAAAAAAGATCTTAGAGATCATTTTTCGCTCGACCACAACGAAGCTCCTATTATTGGTGTTGTATCACGGATGGCAGAGCAAAAAGGTCTGAATATTTTAGCAAATAGTATTGAAGCAATTATTAATAATATGCATGTACAATTTGTTATTCTGGGCTCAGGAGATAAATACCTGGAAGCATATTTTACTGCCTTAGCCAAAAAATATCCCGGAAAGATCGGCGTCCAGATCGGGTATAATAATATTCTCGCGCACAAGATAGAAGCGGGAGCAGACTTTTTTATTATGCCTTCCAGATACGAGCCCTGTGGGCTGAATCAGATCTACTCCCTACGTTATGGTACATTACCTATTGTACGCGCTACAGGCGGCCTACAGGACACTGTAGAGCAGTATAATGAAAAGACCGGTGATGGAACCGGATTCAAATTCTTCGATCTGAATGAACGTGCAATTTTTGACACTGTAGGATGGGCCGTTTCAACCTGGTTTGACAGACCCGATCATTATAAAGCAATGCAAAAAAGAGCTATGACAAGATCATTTTCCTGGAATGATTCTGCACAAAAATATGAAGAAGTATATGATCGTGCAATTGCTAGCAGAAAGGTCTATTTTAAGTCTAAATAAGGTCCATCAGGTTTTTTGCTTTTCTCTATTAAAACTTCTAACAAGAAATAGATAAGTAAGAGTACCAAAACTGTATAGGATAGCTGTTAGAATAAATATTTTATAATATGCCAGATCCAGAGTTCGCAGATATTGGAAAATTTTAGCTGAAACAAACCAGGAAGCATTCCAAAGTCCGGACTGAACCGAAGATATAAGTTCACGATTTTGTTCACCCACATATTTCATGACCAATTCCGATGTAATGGGCGAGGCCATATTCATCAGAGGTTGGCGCATAATATAAGCACCGCTTGCGAGCCAGAGTGCAAATCCCATATGAGAATATAATTCCGTAAAAGCCAGGGCGACTAAAAACAGAATGGCTGAAAACTGTGTGATAGCTATAGAAAGTCCGTAACCTAATTTTCTTCGTAGAATTGGTGTAAGCATATTACCTATAAAAACAAGAATAGCGGCAATAGAACCCATCAGGGCGAACACATCGGAATTCATTTTGAAAACCGAGTGAAAATAGAGGTTAATAAAAGGAACGGTCAAACCGGCTCCCAAAGAAATGAGAAACATGGGAGCAAGCCCTCTGAATATTCTTTTCCAATTGTAACTTTTAAAATGCTGAAAAATATTGGAATGTGTTGAAAGCACGGGAGTGTTTTCTTTGATGAGAGAAAAGGGAATAACACTAAAAGCTCCAATGATTGCAATCACTAAAATAATATGAAATTCATTCAGGGAGAAAAGTCCCAGTGTTGTAGCAAGTGAGAACACGATCTTAATGGAAAAGCCTACAACGATGGTGGCCAGGCTCCAAACCGCATAATTTAGAGCAATACTTTCGCTTAAAGTCTCTTCCTTTGCATGTCGAAGAATGAAAGGCAGAGCCGTTACATGTTCCAGCATAAAGCCAAGACTATTAACAAAGAACAAAATTTTGATCAAGCCATCCATCTGAGCATGAGCGGCAAATAACAAGGCAATACTCGAAAGAGGAACGATAATGGCACCGGTGATAAAAAAGGGCTTAAGATGTTTTCCTTTAATAATCATGCCAAAGGGCATGCTAAAAAGAAGAATGCTAATAAAACGATAAGAAGTAAAATCAGCTATCTGAGAATCCTTGTAGCCTAATTTACTAAGATAAATATTCATAATTAACATGGCGGCTGCATTGACAAGTTGCAGTAAAAAAGCTCCTGTGACCAAGAGCTTAATAGAACGTGGTATGGCTAGGTAGCGTTTAGATAATTTGTATAATTCAGACATGAGGGAAAGCTAATATTTAAAAGTATTTTTCAAAAGTATTTTCCTTGAATTTAACTGCCTTTTTCTTACTTGAAACATTAAGACAAATATATTTTTTAAAAGGGTGATTGTTTTTATATTAGCATGTTAAAAAGGAGCAGCAGATGAAAAACAGTTTAAAAGGTAGATCATTTTTAAGTCTTTTAGATTTCAGTCCAGAAGAAATAAATACCCTAATTGAGCTTTCAGGAAAAGTAAAAGAAGAAAAGCAAAAGGGTATATTTCCTAAACGTCTAAAAAACAAAAACATTGCTTTATTATTTGAAAAAAATTCTACAAGAACGCGATGTGCATTTACAGTCGCAGCTATTGACGAAGGCGCACATCCCGAATTTCTTGGAAAAAATGATATACAATTCGGTAAAAAAGAATCTGTCGCCGATACAGCCAGAGTTCTTGGTAGAATGTTCGATGGTATTCAGTACAGGGGTTTTAAGCATGAAACAGTTGAGGGATTAGCCAAACATGCTGGCGTTCCTGTTTGGAATGGATTGACAGATGACTTTCATCCCACTCAAATTCTCGCTGATTTTTTAACCATAAAAGAACAGAAAGGCTATCTTAAGGAAATTGTTTTTGCTTTTGTAGGAGATGGACGTAATAATATGGCCAATTCTCTCATGGTTGGGGCAGCAAAAATGGGGATGGATTTTAGAATTGTAGCGCCAAAGATCTTGTTTCCTGACGAGAACTTAGTAAATATAGCCAAAGAAATTGCTCAAGAGACAGGCGGAAAAATTAGTCTTTGCGATGATATTGCAGAAGGCGTAAAAGGTGCCGATGTTATTTACACCGATGTATGGGTTTCGATGGGTGAAGAAGAGCATTTTGAAGAACGCATTAAATTGCTTTTACCATATCAGGTGAATGCAGATATGATGGCAAAAACCGGAAAAGCAGATACAACATTTTTACACTGTTTACCGGCATTTCACGATCTTAATACCACTGTTGGTTTAGAGATCTACGAGAAATATGGCATAGATGCTATGGAAGTCAGCGATGAAGTATTTGAGTCTGAAAACAGCAAAGTATGGGATCAGGCCGAAAATCGCATGCATACAATTAAAGCAGTTATGATTGCAACGCTTCAAGATTAAAGAAAAATAAAAAAATAAAAAAAGCAAAAAACGTTCAGTCTTTGTGATTTTTCTATTTCGCAATTATTAACTACAGAGACAAGATTTTAAATTCTTTTGGTAGAATGCTGATTTCTAGAGGAGTTACACCAAATATTTCACCATCGGGATTTGTCACCTTTTCAGGGTCGGACCAAGCTTTAAAATGTTTTCCTTGAAGAATTTCAAATTCATCAAGGGATAGATGAGAGCCATCGAAGACTTTTGGAAAAACTTTCAGAAGTTTATGCTTAGGTAGAGCATGTAAGATCAGACATTCCAGCAAACCATCATTTAATACTGATGTTGGAGATATTTTCATATTTCCAGCAATCCAAACCGAGTTTGAAAAATTGGTTAACACGCCATTATATTCATGTCTAACACCATCAACTTCAACAATGCATTTATGGGGTTTAAATCGAAGAATTTCTATTAAGGCGCCCAGTGTATAGGCAGTTTTACCAAAAAACCTTTTCATTTTATTTCCGGTAAGATTTACATCTGCTACAAAACCAAAGCCAGTGCAATTCATTGAATAATGTGGTTCTGCGCCGCTGCTGATTTTCATGATATCTAAATCTATTGTTTTACCCTCTGATATTGCTTTAATTCCATCCTTCCAGTTTTTAAAGTTTAAATCTTGTGCAAAAGAGTTTCCTGTTCCGACAGGTATTAAACCAAATAATGGATGTTTATCTGAAGATGTATTTTGCATTAAGCCATTTAGTACTTCGTGTGCAGTACCATCGCCACCCACAGAAAGAACAAGATCGCAAGCATTCAAATCAATGTGTTTAGCTATTTCTTTTGCATGAAATCTATAAAGGGTTTTATATGGAATAACCGTATGACCAGCATCGATCAACATTTTATATATTTTAGGATAAAGCTTGTCACCTTTTTTTGCACCTGAATTTGGATTGCAAATAAGTTGAATTTGCATAAAACGCTCCTGTGTGTTCAGTAATAAATTTACAGTATGAGCAATTAAAATACAAGAAATGAGAAGAAAAGGCAGCAAAAAAATAATTCAGCCTAATTGAAATTTTTATAAAAACAGCTATATAGTAGAGAAGCCCCGTAAGGGACTTCTCAAGAGGGGGACGAAAATTTATATGAACCCTTTCGGGACATTTTTTGACTGTGAGAAATGTTAAGTTAATTATGAGCCAATGTCAATTAAAAAATATATAAGGTTGAGGTTGAGTACTGAGTTTTAAAGCGAGAGCAGAATGTATGTTGTCTAGTAATACTGATATTGCCTTTCTGTTATGGAAATAGGTTCTTCATTTTTGATAGCAAGTTTTTTAGTCCAGTTGCCTCTTTTATCAAGTTCGTATTCGTATATTATGCTTTCTTCCCACTCACCATCAGAGTTATATATATCTTCTTCTATCTTATTGCCTCGCTCATTGTATTCGTAGGTGAATTTATAGAGCAGACTTCCATCAGACCTGTATGCTTTATTCTCTATTCTATTGCCACTAATATCATATTTGTATCTGATCTTTTCATCAAGGCTTCCATCAGAGAGATACCAGATTTCTTCTGTAAGCTTGCCGTGATCGTTGTATTTATATGTGGTTTTTCCAAAGGAACTTCCATCGGGGTAATTCCAGCTAGCTTCAAGGTGTTTCCCTTTTTTATTCAGTTCATATAGAGCTTTTATCAACAATTTTCCATTGTTTTTATATTGATGTTGTTCAAGCAGTTCGTTTTTGTTGTTATATGTATATAAATTCTTACCGGGAAAATTGGTGCCAAGATGATTTGAGTTGTAACTTTCTTCAAGCTTGTTTCCTTTATCATCGTATTTAGTATACCAGATAATCTTGCCCTTTTTTTCAGTGTCATAATAATTTAGAGCGACATGTTTGGTCTCGGTAATGGATTTAACTTCTCCATTAAGATTATCTTTTGTCCAGTCATTCTCTTGTATAATATCTGAACTGCAGCTTAGCAGGAAAGCAAAACAAATTAATAAGAGAATTTTTTTCATTTCATATCCTTTCTGAATTATTTCTTACAAGCAGTTGAACAGGTAAGATCTTAAACTTGATTTCTCAATTTGCCAAGTCTAAGCAATTTTAAATGCAAGAACAAGTTACAAGTGCTTGATTAATTCTTTCCCGGATAAAGCTCGGGGAAATTGTTCTTTCCCCTTTGCTAGCGCTAAACAGAGCAATAACTTTGAACTAACAACGACATATACAGATGCACAGGCGATACCGTGCCTATCCCATTGGATATAAAAATTAATTTAATTAATATCTAAGGTCTAATTCCAGTAAGACCTCAGTTATTCTGAGGCAGCCTGGGAAAATAAATTCAGGCTCATAAAATAGAACTTTACGAATACGTCGATTTCCATATCGGTGTATCGACTCGTTTTTCTCAAGCTTAGCCTGCTGAAATCATATTAACAATCTATAATGGCACATAGATCTTTCATTTTATTTTCTTTTTTACTTTACTTGCTGCAAGTTTTCCCGTTAGCAAAGATATGGGCATTCCGGCAGGACTATATGTCCACTGACCCGCCTGGTAAACATCAGGTAGAATAGTGTTCACGGCATTAGTTACCTTGATCATAGATTGTGGAACAGGTATATAGGGATTTGTAAAGGCCCAGCCGACAATGGCGCCATCCGTATTACCTGTAAGCCTCTCAATACTCAGTGGTGTAGCAGAAAAACAAAGTTCAACAGATTTAGTTAAAGCAGGAAAAATATTTTTGTCAAGAATATCAATGATCAGTTTCTCACTGTATATCTTAAATTCTTCATACCACCCGGAATCGTAAATAAATTTACAAAGATCGTAGTCAAATAGACAACTAACCATTATGCCGGTTTTCCCTTCAGGTGCTAAAGAAGGATCACGCAGGACAGGAAATGATATCTCAAAGGTATTAAAGTTATAGAAATCTTTTAAGAAATTTTTGATATAGTCTTTATCTTCTTGTTTTTCACCGGGTTTTCTTTTTTGGAGCCATTTTTTCATTTCGCTTGATTTGGCAACACTGAGGCCTCGCTTATCGGGGGTATAAAAGACGTGTTCGCTACAAATTGATTTAAAATAAGAGGGCGCTAGCTTTACACCCAAATAAACCGATAAAACTGATTCGGCGCCACGGAGATCTTTCAGTGATTCCTGTTTTTGAATGATCTTATTTTTTAATTTAGTTTTCTGGACGATGGATGTATCCACTGCCGAAAAAAGATGTTTATTGTCTGATGCCCAGATCAAATGATCGTAATGATAGCTCTTTCCGTCCTGATCTTTAAGGGTTTTTTTCTCTGGGTCTATGGAACAGATCTTTTTACCTGTAAGTATGGTGCAGGAGTTCTCTTTCATATAATTAGCAAGAGCTTCGGGCAATGAACCTGTACCGCCTTTTGGATAATTGTAATCAAAATAAAATAAAAAATAGCTTAATGCGAAAGAAGCCGGTGTTCCCTCAAAAAAATGTTGAATAATAATATCGATCAGTGCTTGATTTTGAGTGATATTAGAGAAATATTCTTCTACCGGCATTTTAAATTTGGCAATTTTAGGTATGGTTGAAATAAGTTTTATAAGCCAGGGTAGAACAGTTTTAAAGAAAGATATTTTTTGCTTTTCCTCTCCGCTTGAATAAACCGGAGCTTCATTGCCCAGCAGGATCATCATATAGCTCATGACATTGCGAATATCGTGCATGATGGTATCTATTGCTTCTGATTCCTCGGGATATAAGTCTTTTATCAAAGCTTCAAAGTTGTTGATATCATCTGTTTCCTTTAGACTAATGATCTGATCTTCGATTCCGAGTGAAACAGTACTTTTAATAAGTTTAAGGTCAATTCCAAGATCATTTAGTGCAGAAATAATCAAGCCTGAACTTTCTACCGCTCTTAAACCACCATCAAAAACATAGTTTTCCCGCTCAAATGATTTGACAAGACCACCCAGATGATCCTCTTTCTCAAACAGCGTAACAGGTATTCCATCTTTAGCAAGAAAAGCACCGGCGGTCAAACCAGCAAGCCCGCCTCCGACAATAACGACGTGTTGTTTCATTGTTTGCCTCTGAATTTATTTTTGGCCTTATTTTAATTATTAATAATCACTTAAAGCTATGGCGATATAGTGAGACCGGAATTAAATGAATTTTTCCTGTTTGTAACAATATATTCCACTCTTACTTTCAAATACCTATGTATGATACCTTAAGTTAATTCCTTTTTTGCAAATTTGTAAAGGATTTGTTTAGAAAGAAATATTTCGAGTTAAACACCTGCACAAATGCTTTAATAAAAGAAATGAGTTTAAAATACGAATAATGCTTTGTGATTTGCAAAGGGAGGGAATTATTGTTTATTAATATGTTTTTCAGATCATTCCTCCGAGGAAATGATTTTTATAGCAAGCTCATTGTTCCATGAGATTCCTATATAGCCCCGCAGTTACGATTTATCAGAGCGAAATTAAGCGGAAGAGCCGGGATTTGAACCCGGGGTACCGCGTTAACAGTACACACGATTTCCAATCGTGCACCTTCAGCCACTCGGTCACTCTTCCATAAAAGCCAAATAAAATAGCTTGAAGATAGCTTAAAGTCAATGAAAACAAAAGAAATATGTATTTTGGGACTTGTGCTAATTATCTCGAAAAAAGCACTTTGAACTGCTTTTTGGATAGAAGATTTTGTAATAAGCTCTCATATTATTTCTTAGTTTATCCCTAAATTATTAGATATATTACTTTGTTATATTATGAAACGAATTGACAGAAAAAATTACACCTTAAGAGTCTCCCCTTTTGTGGGTTTCGCTGCTTATATATTCCTCTTGGCACAATACGGCTTTTATTTGCATCTTGCTACCCGGGATTTTTTTCTCTGGGCGAAGGGAATAATTCTTGCTATTCTTTTAATGGTGTATATTATGTTTATTATAAAAGAACCGGATCTCAGATGTTTTGTAAGGGAAAACAAATAATTATATGGATATGATCAATAAAAAACTGCCTTATATATTAAGTCGGGTTGAAAAGCCCGGACGATATACAGGTAATGAAATTAATGTTATCAAAAAGGATTGGGATAAAAACTCCATGCGTATTTGCTTGGTTTATCCGGATTCCTATGAGGTCGGTATGCCCTTTATCGGATATCAGATCCTCTACCACATTTTAAATAAGGCGGAAGGAATTCTTGCTGAGCGTGCTTTTTCTCCCTGGGTGGATATGGAAGAGCTTTTGCGTAAAGAAGAAGTTCCTTTATTCTCATTGGAGACTAAACATTCTTTAAAAGACTTTGATCTTATCGGTTTTACTCTGCAGTATGAGATGACTTATAGCAATATACTCAATGCACTGGATCTTTCGAATATTCCCATAAGAAATTCCGAACGTGCGGAGAGCGATCCTTTTACCATAGCGGGTGGATCTTGCGCTTTTAATCCTGAACCTCTTGCCGACTTTATTGATATTTTTGTTGTTGGCGATGGCGAGGAAGTACTTCTTGAGATCGCGAATATTATTAAAGAGCATCGAAAAAAAGCTAGCAATCGACAGATTATACTCCAAGCTTGCAATATGCCGGCTAAGGGTGTGTATGTACCGGCTGTTTATAATGAAACACGTGATGGAAAAGTTCGTGCCGCAAAAATAATTTCTCTGGATACTTCGAATTACAGCGATAAACCCATCATTCCTCTTCTTGAGGTTTCGCAGGATAGATTTTCACTGGAAATTCAACGCGGATGTGGATCTGGCTGTCGTTTTTGTCACGCAGGTGTTATTTATTTGCCGGTGCGGGAAAGAAATGTCAGCGACCTGGTGACTCAAACAGAGGCCACGTTGCGAAACACGGGCTACGAAGAACTTTCTTTGCTGAGTTTATCAACATCGGATTTTAGTCAATTGGGATCTTTGGTGGATAATATCCTCCCCACTTGCAGAGAAAATAATATTGCTATTTCATTTCCATCAATGCGACTTGATTCTTTTAATATGAAAATTCTTGAAGCAGCAGGAGGAAGAAAAAAGTCTGGTTTAACCTTTGCGCCGGAAGCAGGAACTCAGAGATTAAGAGATGTAATCAATAAGAATATTTCTGAAGAAGATATATTTGCATCAGTGGATCTGGCTTTGGAAAATGGATTTAAAAAATTAAAGTTCTATTTTATGTTGGGCTTGCCAACTGAGACTGACGAGGATTTGCAGGGAATTGTTGATCTTGTTAAAAAAATCTATGGCCATGCACGTTCTTATACTCACGCTCAGATCAATATAACTTTATCGAGCTTTATTCCCAAAGCGCACACACCTTTTCAGTGGGAAGAACATGTAGAACCTGTTGAGTTGGAAAGACGAATATATTTTATCAGGAATCAGCTAAAGCTACCGGGTATAAAGGTTATGCACCGTGATCCGGCATTTTCAATTTACGAAAGTATTATGTCTCGTGGTAATAGAGCTACCGGCGAGGTATTGTATAATGCCTGGTTAAAAGGAGCAAAATTTGATGCTTGGTCGGATCACTTTGATCAAGAAGCCTGGGATAGTGCAATAGCTGAAAGTGATGAGGATTTAATGTCGCTTATAGCTAAAAAAGACAGGCATGAACATTTGCCCTGGTCTTTTATTCACACGGGGGTAGATGAAGATTATCTTCGCGAGGAAATGGAAAGGGCAGAACGAGCAGAAACCACACTGGATTGCCGGGAAGAATGTTCCTTGTGCGGGGTGTGTGATTCTGAATTAAAAACACTCATCGCTGAACAAAATAAAATGAAAAATATATCCCTGAATGACAGCGAAGAAAAAGTCCTTGATCATCCGACGGAATATTTTACGCTCAGGCTCATTCTTGAGAAAAAAGGCATGATGAGATATCTTGCCCATCATGATTTCTTGAAATTGATCTATAGGGTCAGCAATATTCTCAGGTGGCCTTTAAGGTTCACTCAGGGTTTTAATCGTCGGCCAAGGATCGCTGCCGGTTATCCAATTCCCATGGGTTACGACGCCGGAGCAGAGACAATTGATATCGTATTAAACGCAGAAGTTTTAGACCCTAAAGATAATTTGAATGCAATCTTGCCTGAAGGAATCAGGGTTTTAGAAGCAGAGATCGTCTCCGGAAAACGCTCATCCATTATGGGTAATACCTGTGAACTAAAATATGCATTTCATTTTTTGGAAGAAATAGATGAGACTGTTTTGGAGCAAAGACTGCAAGAAATAAAGTTAATGCCTTCCATTAAAGTGGAGCGAAAAAATAAAAAGAAAGGGGCAAAGACAATTGATCTACGACCCTTTATAAAAAACTGTACTTATAGCAAGCAAGAACTCAGCGTTACTTATCTTGTTATCGATTCTCAGACTGGCCGGCCTGATGAATTTCTAAAACTGGCATTTGGGGAAAACATCCCCTATTTTATCGGGGAAAGAAAATACGCCCTCGTAAAGGAATAAAATGAAGAGAAATATTTACATAAGTGAAACACCACTTGAATCAAGAATTGCGATCATGGAAGATAAGCGATTGGTGGAGTTTTACATAGAAACACCAGAAGATGTATCTGCCGTGGGCAATATATATTTAGCAAGTATCGAAAATGTTCAACCGGGCATTCATGCTTGTTTTATGGATGTGGGGACAGACCAAAATGGATTTCTAAGTTTTTCAGAGATCAAAGATTATATCACACTTGAAAATGGCAGCTTGGTATCAAGAACCTTTAATTCTGCTAAAGACCTCAAAAAGGGACAAAAGATGCTGGTCCAGGTTGTAAAGGATGCTTACGCCAACAAAGGGCCGCGTTTAACGACTGAAATTGCCATCCCGGGACGCTTTGCTGTCTTAACTCCTTTTCACGACGCTATAGGCATCTCTAAGAAGATCAAGAATTATAAGCATCGTGCAAAATTAAAAGAGATCGTAAAAGGAATAAAGCCAGAAGGTTTTGGTATTATTGTCAGAACTGTGGCAGACGGGAAAAAAGAAAAAGATATCAAACAAGATATTAAACAATTATTAAGCTCATGGGAGCAATTAGTATTAGCTGTAAAAAATAATGATAAAGGAGCCATAAGAGTTTATGAAAACGACTCAATGACATCATCTGTCATTCGTGATATGTTCACGAAAGATGTTGAATCCGTTATTGTTGATAATAGAAGAAAATTTCGCGCTATTCAAAATTATGTTAATGATGTTGCTCCGGAGTTAAGTGAAAGGATCTTTTATCACAAAGAAGGTTCTTTATTTTCAGCCCATGGCATAACCGAAGAAACGGATAAATTGCTTAGACGAAAAGTCTGGCTCAAAAGTGGCGGTCATTTAATTATCGATCATACCGAAGCCATGTTTGTTATCGATGTGAACAGTGGGCGCTATATGGGCCAAAAAGATCAGGAAAAGAATATTTTAAAGGTGAATCTCGAAGCAGCGATAGAAATAGCGCGTCAACTCAGATTACGTGATATCAGCGGCTTGATCGTTATTGATTTTATTGATATGCAGATCTCTGAAAACAAAAAATTGCTTGTCAAAACATTTAAAGAAGAATTAGCCAAAGACAGCGCGTCCGTTTCTGTAGCAGAGCTGTCGCGATATGGCCTTTTAGAAATGACTCGTGAGCGTATCCGTTTATCCATCATGTTTTCCCTCTCAGATGAATGTCCTATGTGTCATGGCTATGGTCGTATTCCAAGCAAAGAAAGTATGATCACTAAAATTGATAGTTGGGTAAGGAATTTCCGTCAACATACCCGTGAAAGAAGAGTTGAATTACAGGTTCATCCTATTTTGTACAACTTTATTAATGAAAATAAAAAGATCCTGCGTAAAACACAGTTTAAATATGGTATCAAACTTGATATCGTTAAAGATGATACTCTTGGCGTCGGTTCTTTTCGTTTTATTCGCAAGAAAGACAGGCAGAATGTCACGAATATGTATTAAAGTCTAAGATCATTCTTTCCTAAAGCATGCTGCAGAGGTCTATGGGCAGCTGTGAGATAAACATTAGGATTAAAAGATAAGGGACAAGCAAGCTTGTCCTTTTTTTATCCTTCTTGTTTTATTGTAAGTCTTAAGATTGTATAACTATAATCCCGAATGAAGTCGAAGTGAGCTTAGATTCAGTAAATGATCAGAGCATATTTATAAGTTGAAATGGATTATCGAATTAATAGATCAGAATGAGTAGAACAAAAAAACGGGAGCAATTGCTCCCGTTTATTGTATAGAATTTTCTTAAAATTAATTTAAACCGAACTCAACACGATAGTCTTTAATGACTGCATTATTTCGCAATTCTTCCATCCAGGCTTCGTAAGCATCCATTTGTTTTTCTTCAAGAAGAGCCTGTTTTAATTCATCATACTGTTGATTATAGAGCTCTTCGTCAATAGCGCTGCGAGCTGTAAGATGTACAAAAGCCGAACCATAGCGACCGGTTTCAAATGGATTTGATGTCTTATCTATGCTAAGCTGGCGTAGAACATCAGCAAAAACAGGAGAAGAACCATAAGGATAAGGCAAATCGTTAATAGTAGATGACAATGAATTATATTGCAGATATTCATTTCCTTTAGCAATGTCTTCAAGAGTTTTTTTATCGTTCACGAAAGTGTTATGAGCTTCTTTAAGGAGTTTATGAGCTTTTTCTGTTTTAAGAGATGCAATAACTGAGCGTTCGAGTGAAGGTTTAACATCTTCAAAAGGAATATAAGATTCTTCGACAATAGCGATAAGTTGTGCAACAACAAAAGCATTTTCATTTTCATAAACTGTGCTCAGGTCACCAACTTCAGAACGATAAGCCCATTTAGCCAAAGCGGGGAAATAACCTAAAGCGCCAAAGTAAGGATATTCTTTAGAAAAATTACCTTTTAGTGTATCGAATTGAGCATCTACATTCTGCAGAGCTTTATCGAAACCATAACTTTCATAATCCAGAGTAAAAGCTTCTGCTTCAGTTGCAAAATAATCATAAGTGTTCAGAGGATCGATGGTACGAATTATAAGAGAAATATTGACTTCTCTGCCCTCTGTAGTTCTTTTAGTATCGTTAACTTTCAATAGGTGGTATTCGTTATCAATGAGAATAGGTTCCAGGACATCACCTTTCTTGGCTGAGGAAACAGCATCTTTATATTCTCTACGAATATCTTTTAGGTTGAACCAGCCAAGTTCTCCCGTAGTTTTATCATCTGATAATTCTGAAAAGATATTAGCAAGCTCATTGAAATCTTCGCCTTCTTCATGGCGAAAAGCGATATCTTCAAGATTATAAAGTGTGGCAGCGGTATCTTCTGATGAAGGAACTTTTAGCCAATATACATAACGGATATCACGGGATTGATCTTTTTTATACAATTCATCTTTATTTGCTTCATAGTTTTCAAGAAGGTCTTCTTCGAAAACTTCAAAAATTGAATCAGGGAGGAGATGGACAGGAGCTTCGATATATTCTGCAGAATATATTACAGATTGATCAGTGAAGGCCTGAAGGACTTCAGCTTCATCAACAACTACAGATGAAACAATAATATCATTCAATTTTTGGTAGGGTAAAACATTTTCACGCAGATAGCGTTCAATTTCTATCCATTCATTTCCCTGTGGATTCCTGAGAGCGTTCATATATTTTCCATAATCAAAAGCGCCATCAGTCATAAAAGCTTCTTGAGTTTGCAGAAATTCAGGAGGATTGGCTTCAAGATAGTAGTATAGTTCTTCATCAGACACCTTGATATTCATTTTTTCTATCTGTTGATTCCAGAGTGTTTGCGACACAACGGTTTCCCAGGTCTGCTGAAGAATAGCTTCGGAAGTCCGGGCATCAACTTTTATACCCGCATTACGATACTGTTCAAGAGCATTGTTATAGCTTTGATAAAATGACTGGATGCTAATTTTTTCACCATTGACTACACCTACAACATCGCGGTTTTTGCCAAAAGCTTCAAAGCCACCTGAACCCCAATTGAAAACAATTGTTACCATAAAGGCAAGGATCAAGATGATCATGACCAGTCCCATATGCTTGCGCATTTTATCCATAATTCCCATTTTTTGCAATCTCCTTTAAATAAACCAAATAATCCCATAAATATAAAGCAAAAAGGCTCAAGGCAAAAGCAAAAACTCGTAAATCATTGAGTACAGATAAATCTCGGGCTTTTATGATAGATAAAGACTTATTGTGATATTACCCCGAAAATTAAGGAAAAGGATCTATGTTATAAAAGATCGACATGGAAGTAGATTTGTTGATGATTGATATTCACGAGAGGACGAAGAATGAGTCTAGGAAAGTATGCAACGCGGAAGTAAGAATACGCGAGTGGGAAAATATCGACGACATATACATCTGTGGTAGTTGTTTGTTCAATTATTGAACAAACCTTGGGTCAACCTTGGGTCAACCTTGGGTCAAGAAACTTAACTAGAGAGCAAGAAATCAAGACACATTCCTTTTTTGTTATTCACTATTCATTAACAGCTGAGTTCTGATAAATCATGTGAGATTAAATAATTGAGAAAACCCCTTATATCAAAAAGCCGCTGTTGCCCCAGCACTGTACAGGCCAAAGTTCTTTTATTAGGGAAAAAGGGCGGAAGAATTTATGTTCCTAATGCTTACGATTGGTCGATATAGTGTTCAATTATTGAACAAATGTTGGGTCAACCTTGGGTCAACCTTGGGTCAACTTTGTAGACAATATATTGATGCATCGATATTGTTAAGGGCAGAATGACGGGCTCCTTATTATTCAAGCCCCAAGAAAAAAGGAGGCTCAAGAGCCTCCTTACATTTTACGCTTGCCAAGCAAAACTCTAAAGGAGCAAGGCTTGGTCTTGTGATTTACGTCTTAGGTTTTAATAGTTTTCTACCCATATTTCAAAGTATTTTTGACCATGAGCACAGACGGGACATATTTCCGGTGCTTCTATATCTTCAACGATATGTCCGCAGTTTTTACAAATCCAGAGAACTTTACCGTCTTTTTTGAAAACACTGTGTTCTTTAATGTTCTTCAAGAGTTTGCGGAAACGATTTTCGTGACGAACTTCAACTAAAGCAACATCGCGAAAAACTTCAGCAATTTCCGGGTAACCTTCTTCATCGGCAACTCTTGCGAATTCAGGATAAAGTTCATCCCATTCTTCAAGTTCACCTTCAGCGGCCCATTCCAGATTCTTGATAGTATTTGCAAGACCGACAGGATAAGCGGCATTAATTTCAACAGCATCGCCATTTATACCGTTTGCGATCAATTGTTTGTAAAAAAGTTTTGCATGTTCTTTTTCATTTTCAGCTGTTTCAAGAAAAATGTCGGAAATTTGCAGATAACCTTCTTTTTTAGCGGCAGATGCATAATATGTATAACGCATGCGTGCCTGGCTTTCACCGGCAAAAGCTTTCATTAAATTTTCAGCAGTTTTTGATTTTTTAAATTCCATATTGTTCTCCTTATGCTTCCCACAAACCGTGTAAATTACACCATTCGCGGACTTTTACGATATCTTCTTTTTTTACGGGAAATTTTGCTTCAGGTGCACCATTGGGATCAAGTTCAGCTTTGAGTACCATGTCTTTGGTATGGACTTCGATGAATTTGATATGATGATCCTCGCTCATGGGGTGAGCTGTTTTTTCACCAACGCGAACAAGAACGCCACCATCTGTTTCTTCTACAAAAGGCACATGTTTTTCTAGTGTTGAATCTTCTGTTTGTGCTTCAAGATTTTCCATCTTTTGTTTACAACAAACCAATGCTGATGCACCTTCATTGAAAATTTCAACAACATTGCCACAAATCGAGCAATAGTAAACTTCTCTTAATTTTGTCATAATAACCTCTCTTTATTTTATTCGTTTACAGGCGGGGTAAATGTGCGGGTTGCTAGTTCTCTGTCTATCATCCGCATTCCATTACCTTTGCCTCCGATCAGTTTCATTTGGTCAATCAAAGCTTCAAAACTTGCTTCTTCTTCAACCTGTTCATCGACATACCAGTTCAAGAAACTTCTTGTCGCATGATCATTAACTTCAATGGCAAGATCCATGAGCTTGTTAATGAGTGAGGTAACCAGTTTTTCGTGCTCTAAACTTTCTTCAAAGACAGCCATGGGAGAGTCGAACTCAATCTTTGGTTGCTCAATGGCATCAAGAACCACACGACCGCCACGATCATTTAAATAATTATAAAGTTTCATAGCGTGAAAGTGTTCTTCTTCTCCTTGAACTACCATGAAATTAGCCATACCGTGTAAGCCCTGATCCTCGAGATACGCAGCCATAGACAAATACAGATATTCCGAGAACAACTCACGATTGATCTGATAGTTAATCTGGTCTTGTAATTTTTTATTGATCATTTTTTCCTCCATTAATTTTAGTTAAATATACAAAAAATATTGAGATATGCAATATTTCCGTGATTAAATGTTTGATATCTTTAAAGTTAAAAGAAATAATAGCCACAATGTATCTTGAAACAGGGCTTATTGTAGAAAAAGAGAAATAAACCTTTAAAAAGTGACATCCAGGCTTTATTTTTAATTGATGTTTTAAACATCCTGAATTCAACAAGTAAGTGCAACTGAAAGTAATTTGTAAAAACAGGCAAGCTGTCGTAAGATGCAACCTGTTTTTGCAACAAAACTTAAGGTGCACAATTGAGAACTTACAAACAGCTTACCT
>Ga0265294_10000099_pt1 | contig 94468 bp, 95 predicted proteins | sample MunlanPumphouse3_FD_192504 | JGI IMG/M metagenome (GOLD analysis project Ga0265294, IMG submission 192504) | Groundwater microbial communities from a municipal landfill in Southern Ontario, Canada - Pumphouse #3 | ecosystem: Environmental > Aquatic > Deep subsurface > Groundwater | place...
TACAGCTAAGAATATACCAAAAAATCTCCAAGCTTCAATGCTTAAGCCTTCAGGGGCAGGAATAAACCAAATAATTAACCCCAATAATATAGGTACAAGTAATTTTATATTTTTACTTGACATAAAACCTCCTAATAAAAAAATTAAGAAATTATAATATAAATTTATTACATATAGATTATAAGCTTAAATTAAATAATATTTTATAATAGAATATTTGCTATACTTTACTAAAAAATTAGGAGTTATATTGAAAAATAAGTTATTAATTACATTTTTTATAGGGATGTTTTTTGTTGCATGTGGCTCAAATGAAGTAAAAAAATCTGAAGAGTGGAAGATTCAAAATGATCCTTATTATAAACACAAAGTTAGTCAGTTTGAGATGTTAAAAGATATAAATAATATTGAAACTATGATGTTGGGTGATTCTATTACTGATGAGGGTGAATGGAGTGAACTTTGGGGAATGGTAGTTCAAAATAGAGGTATTAGTGGGGATACAACAAGTGGAGTCTTAGATAGACTTTATACTTTAAATCCAAATACTAAAAGAGTCTTTATAATGATTGGTGTAAATGATATCATGAGAGGAGTTAGTGAAGATATAGTTTTTGAAAATTATAAGAAAATTATAAAATTCTTTCAAGATAAAAATATAGAAGTTGTTATTCAATCTACATTATATATAGGAGAGAGTAGAAAACAAAATTTTAATACAAAAATTGAAAAACTAAATCAAAATTTAGAAGAGTTTGCAAAAAGTAATAAAATTGTTTTTATAAATTTAAATCCAATTTTTGCACCACAAAAAACTCTTTTAAAGAGTTTCACAAAAGATGATTTACATTTAAATGCTGATGCATACAAATTATGGATAGAAACTTTAAAAAAGCTTAAATATTAAAAAAACAATCAATAAAGCTTGACAATTTGATTTGTTTTTTTGTACAATCAAAAACATTTTATTTTGACAAAAGGGAGAAAGTATGAAAATAAGGGCTAGTTTACTTACAATTGTTTTATTTAGTTTCATTTTCTCTGGTTGTGCAACAACCTCTACAAGTCAAAATAACCTCTCAACTCCAGATAATAAATATTCATACGATGGTAAATTAAGTCAAGAACAAAAGCATTTAAAAAATCATAATTTTATTGATGATATTACATATTCAAAATATATGTCAAAAAGAGATATGAATATAAATAATGAGCTATTTAGTTTTTATAATGAGTGGAAAGGGACAAAATACAGAATGGGTGGATACACAAAAAAAGGTATAGATTGTTCTGGATTTGTTCAAAAAGCTATTTTAGAAAAATTTGATTTAAAGCTTCCAAGAGATAGTAGATCTCAATCACTTGTTGGAACAACGATTAAAAAAAGTGAATTGCAAATGGGTGATTTAGTATTTTTTCACACAGGAAAAACAAAGCATGTAGGTATTTATATTGATAATGGTCAGTTTATGCATGCTTCTACAAAAATTGGAGTTACAATCTCTAAAATTGATGATGACTATTTTAGAAATAGATATTGGAAAGCTACAAGAGTTTTAAAATAGTTTTGTAACTTTAAATCCCCAAAATATTAGACATAATAAAAAGTAAAATCACACAAACTAGATACATTTTTAAGGCATAAAATATATTTAATTTGAATATCTCTTTGGGATTACAATTATATCTAGCACTCATTGTAAGATTTAATCCAGATATTGGAGAAGTTGATACTGTTGTTGCCCAAGCCATCAAAAATGTCATAGCAAGTAGTGTGTGATTTGCGTTGACAAAAAAATCTCCTAAAATTGATATAGAGATAATTGGATGAATTCCAACAAAAGCTAAGATAATGAATATTAAAAGAGTAATTGATGCAACTTTATAATCAAAAACTTCAAATGGTAGGGTGAACTGAAGTCCTAAAAGTACACTACCTGCCATTATTCCAAATAGTCCTGCAACTAAAAAAAGAGATATTTCGCTTTTCATTTTTGGTAATTCATCTATAATATGAAATTTTAAAATCTTAAGACTATTTTTTAAACCTTTTTTTATTGGTAAAATAAATATTGTAAGTAAAAATGCAAAAGAGGATATTAATAATATTATTTTAAAGTCTTGATAAAAATAGTGAGTTAGTAGAACAAAAAAAGCTAATATAAGAGGTAGATATAATGTTTGTAAAGATAGAGGATAACCATAAAAACTATCTAAATCAAATTTACCTTTTATTACTTCAAGATATGTAATAAAAAATGCTATAAAAGCTATAACTGTACCAAATGAGATTATTGAAAAAGCATTTAGATTTGGAGCATATGTTAAAGCTGCTGCAAAAGCTACAAAAAAAGGTGACCAATAAGCATCACTTGCAAAAGATCTTGTTAAAACAATAATTTGTAAAGGTGATAGTTTTGATTTTTTATACATTTTATCAGCAACTAAAAGTAGTGCAGATAGATTTATAATAGAACCAAATAGATGAATTCCCAAATAAGTTTTAATAAAAGAGATTTTTCCACGAGGCAACTCCTCTTTATCTTTTCTAGGAGCTGTTATTAATTTCAAAAATCCAACACTAATTAAAAGGGTTAAGAGATACAAATTTACACTAAATGATTTTTCAATATCTATATAAAAATTATTAAAGTAGCTATATAAAAATGAAATAATTGTAAAAAATAGTAGAGCTAATATAAGTTTTTTTGATTTTATTGTAAAAAATAGTATCAATGAAGCAAACCAAATAAAAATAACTGAAATAATTTTTAATTTACTATCAAAAAAATATGAATAAATAGAGAAAATAAAACTTAAAAATATAAAAACTCCACCAAATCTTGACAAATAAAGCATTTAAAACCTTTTTATTAAAATCGTATTATATAAAAACTTAGTATAATTCAAATAAAAAAGGACTTTATTTGATACGATTAGGTTCAAACTCTCCTACACGAGCTAAAATTTTAGAAGCTTTTAATATAGAATTTATACAAAATGGTGGCAATTTTGATGAAGATAGTATAAAAACTACAAACCCAAAAGAGTTTTGCTATTTGGCTACAAAGGGAAAATTTGATGAGCTTTATTCTAAATTTGGAGTAGAAGATATGCCTTTACTTGTAGCTGATAGCGTTGTAACATCTCAAGAAAAACTTCTTCGTAAACCAAAAGATTATAACGATGCAAACTATATGTTAGAGCTTCAAAGTGGAAGTAAAACAAGTGTAATATCTTGCTTTATTTTCAAAAGTAAAAATATAGAGTTAATTGATATATCTATTACAACTTATGATTTTATGGAATTTAATAAAAAAGATATGGAAAATTATCTAAAAAGTGGTGAGTGTTTTGGAAAAGCAGGTGCAATTATGGTTGAAGGTTTTTGTAAACCATATATACAAAGTGTAAAAGGTTTGGAAAGTACAGCTATGGGGCTTAGTATAGAAAAATTAATTCCATTTTTAAATTCAAATAGTTTTAAATAATTTTCTATTAAAAAAAACAACTAATGCTACAATAATAATCAAAAATACAAAAATAATAAGCATAATATTCCATCCAAAAGCTTTGTAAATATATGAAGGTATAATTGAACCACTAGCTCCTCCTAAATAGTAAAAAGTAAGATACATTCCAGAAGTTAGTGATTTTTGTGAACTTTTCATTGAGTTTGCAAGTTGAGTACTAACGGTATGAGTTGTAAACATTCCTATACAAACTAAAAATAAAAATATGAATAGATATAAAATATTATTATTTAATAAAAAAATAATTGAAAAAATATAAAAAATAATAGCAATAAATATTGTATTTATTTCACCTTTAAAAAATGATACAATCTTTTTTGATGTAAGAGATACCAAAATTCCCATACCATATCCCAAATATAAAAGGGCAATTTGAAACTCTGAAACATTATTTGATATCTCTTTTGCACGAAATGGTAAAACATTTAAAACTCCAGAAAATACAAAAAATACAAAAAACATTATGAAGTAGATTATTAAGAATCTTTTATCTTTTAATATATTTATAACATCTGAAATTCTTGGTTTTATAATATTTGCATCCCCATTAAAATCTAATTTTCTTATTAATAAAATAGAGATAAGTATTGCAACAGATAGAGAATAAAATACATATTCGTAGGAAAAAGTAGTAGCAATAAATCCAGAAAAAACTCTTCCTACTAGTCCTCCAAAAACTGTTCCCGCAACATAAATAGACATATTAAATTTAATATTTTCATTATCTATATTTGCCAAAATACTCATTAAAGATGTTAGAATAGCTGGAATTACTAGCGCTTCACAAACTCTAAAAAATAAAAATAATTCATAATTTTGAGATAATCCTAATAAAATATTTGTAATAAGCAAAACTATTGAAGCATTTATTAACATTTTCTTTGCATTTACTTTTTCTAAAATATATCCATAAATTATTGGAGCAACTGCTAGGAAAAATAGAATAACTGCTGTAAATTGTGAAGCTTCTATGATAGATATATTAAATTTTGATGCAAGAAGCGGCTGAAGCGGTTGTGTTGCATACATAACAGACATTGTAACAATAAGACCATAAATAATAATTAGCAAATTGGTTTTCAAATAATATCCTTTTAAAAGTGGATTTTACTCTTAAAAGTATTTGTTTATAGTTAAGTAAAAGGTTAAAATTAGGGCTTAAGCCCTAATTTTATTAATCAAATGATGGTTTTGGAGTAGAATCTGTTGATTCTGGAAGTTGTGGATAAGTAATAGCTGGTTTAGTACCTTTTAGTGCTTTTAAAAATGTTACAATTTTAGCTGCATCATCATTTGATATATTAATTCCCAATTGAACAGAACCCATCTCTTTTACTGCATCAGCAAGTGACCAAATTTGTCCATTGTGGAAATAAGGGGCTGTTTCAGTAATATTTCTAAGAGTTGGAGTTTTAACCATACCATTTTCATCACCTTTAAAGTCACCAACAGTTATAAATTTATATTTGTTAGCAACTTGAAATGGTTGCATTGTTCCACCAAGAGCAATTCCTGTATGACAAGCTGTACAACCTTTGTTTAAAAATGTAGTTAAACCCTCTTGCTCCTCTTTAGTTAAAGCTTTTGTATCACCATTTAAGAATTTATCAAATCTTGATGGAGTAACTAAAGTTTTTTCAAATGTAGCAATCGCCCCTGTGATTTTATCAAAATCAACTTTTACATCTTTACCATATGCTTTTTTAAACTCTTCAACATAAGCTGGAATCGAGTTAATTCTCTCAACAACAAGCGCTGGAGGTGCAGCCATTTCTGGACCAGCTTGAATAGGACCAGCAGCTTGATCAGCTAAATGAGGACTTCTTCCATCCCAAAACTGTGCTTTAAAAAATACTGAGTTATAAACTGTTGGAGAGTTTAAGTGGTGTGGGTTTGCCGTCCAACCATGTCCTATTGCTGCTGGAACTGCATCTGCTCCACCAAGAGCTAAGTTATGACATGTGTTACATGAAATAAGATTACTTCTTGAAAGTCTTGGATCAAAATATAACTTTTTCCCAAGCTCAACTTTTGAATCTGTAATTGGATCTTTTGGATCATCAATAAGTTTCATTAAAACTTGTTTATTTGAAGGAATAGCTTCCAAACCTGCATTTTTTGCTTTTGTAATCAAAGATTCATTTGCAAAAAGTGAACTTGCACCCAAAAGTAGTGCTAAAGAAATTTGTAGTTTCATAATAAAATCCTCCTAAATGATTTAATAAATCATAGGATAAAAATTATTAAATGAAAGTTAAATTTATAGTTTTTTTTAAAAAATATTATAATTTTAACTTATAATACAAGATAGATTTTGTCTTGTTTTAAATTAGATTTACTAGTTGTGTTGGTAACAGTTGCAATGATTCTTCAACTCTTTTTGTATCCCCATGTTCTATAAAACTATCTTCATATTCAAAAGATTTTAAAGATATATTTGTAATGTTTTTTTCACTTAATGCTTCTAGTATAGCACTTAAAACTCCACCTTGTTTACATGAGTCACTAAAAATATACCAAGAGTCATATTTTTTTGATAAAAGTACTAAAGTATCAATATCTAGTGGTTTTACAAATCTTAAATCTAAAATAGCAATATCTTCTTTATGTAATTTTTCAACTTCAATTGCTTTTGCTACACCACTTCCATATCCAATAAAGAGTTTATTAGAACTACCATTTTTAAGTAATTCTGATTTTCCTAATTCAAATTTTGAAGCTTTAAAATCAAGTTTAGAAAATGCACCTCTTGGATATCTAATAGCACAAGGACTATTTAAAGTATAAGCAAAATCTAAAGAATATTCTAAAGTTTCATTATCTCTTGGAGCAAATAAAACCATATTTGGAATAAATCTTAAAAAACTAATATCAAAAGCTCCTTGATGTGTTTCACCATCATTTCCAACAATTCCAGCCCTATCCATAGCAAATACAACAGGCAGATTCATAATACAAACATCGTGAATAATCTGGTCAAAACCTCTTTGTAAAAATGTAGAGTATATTGTAACAAATGGTTTAAATCCTTCTTTTGCCATAGCAGCCATTGAAGTAATTGCATGTTGTTCAGCAATTGCTACATCCCAAAAACGAGAAGGAAACTCTTTTATTAATTTATCCATACCAGTTCCACTTGGCATGGCAGCAGTTACACCAACAATATTTTCATATTTAGAAGCTAAATTAAAAAGTGCATCTGAAAAAACTGCTGTAGCACTTTTTTCTACACCTTTTTTTATAAATTCACCATCTTCAACATTAAAAGGTCCAACTCCATGCCAATGTTCATGTTGCCCTTCAGCAATTTTATACCCTTTTCCTTTTACTGTTCTTGCATGAACAATTACAGGTTTATTCATAGATTTGGCAATTTCTAAAACTTCAATAATCTCTTTTATATCATGCCCATCAATAGGACCAATATAATCAATTCCCATCTCTTCAAATAAAATTCCAGGAGTTATTAATTTAAAAGAGTTTTCGACTCTTTTTGCTAGATATGTTGTACCTTCTGGCATATTGTTACGTATAAATTTATCAACACTTGTTTTAAAACTTTGATAAAATTTCCCAGCTAAAAGTTTTGATAGATATTTTGAAATCGCACCTATTGGTTTTGCTATACTCATTTCGTTATCATTTAGAATTATTACAACTGGAAGTTTTAAGTCTCCTAGCTCATTTAGTGCTTCATATACCATTCCAGCACTCATAGAACCATCACCTATCATAACAACTGGAACTCTATTTTCACCTTTTAATTTTATAGCTTTAGCAGCTCCAACTGCAAGTGAAATTGAAGTTGAACTATGTCCAGCTACGAAATAATCAGCTTTATTTTCATTTGGTTTTGTAAAACCACTTAAACCACCAAATTGTCTAATAGTTTCGAACTCTTCCCATCTTTGTGTTAGAAGTTTATGAGGATAACATTGATGTGAAACATCAAAAATAAATGGGTCAAATTCTGCATCAAAAACATAATGCATTGCAATAGTTAATTCAACTGCACCTAAAGTTGAAGAAAAATGTCCACCTTTTCTTGAAACAACATCAATAATTCTCTCTCGTATTTTAGAAGATAATTCATCTAACTCTTTTAATGATTTTCCTTTTATTTGCATCACTAAACTCTATTTTAACTCTTCTAAAACTTCATCCAAAAGTTTAAATAGTTTTGTATTTTGTTCATTTGTTCCAATAGTTATTCTAATTGCATTTAATCCATAACCAGTTAAATCTCGAACAATCATACCTTTTTCAAGAAGTTTTTGAGCTACAGTTTTTGATATAAAATTTTTCAATAAAATTGTAATAAAATTTGTATATGAAGGAATATATTCAAAACCATTATCTTGACAATATTTTTCATATCTTTTCATTTCAATAAAGTTTTTTTCTATACAATCTTGTACAAACTCCTCATCTTTTAAAGCTTCAATCGCTGCTGCTAAACTTAATGTTGTGATATTAAAAGGAGCTCTAATTTTATAAAAAGTTGAAATAATATCTTCTTTAGCTAAACCATATCCAACTCTCATTCCCCCAAGGGCATAAGCTTTTGAAAAAGTACCTAAATATACAGTATTTGGGAATTTTTCTATTAAATCTTTTGGACAAATTCTTTTTTTCTCATCTTTAAAACTTGCATACTCTTGATAAGCACCATCAACTACAACTAAAGTGTTTTTATCAATAGTTTTTAAAAATTCATAAACTTCATCTTTGTCTAAACACTCACCTAAAGGGTTATTTGGAAGACAAAGAAAGATAACATCAGCTCCATGTTTTTTATAAAGTTTACTAAACTCTTTAAGTTTGTGCTGAGATGATTCTGTTTTGATAATTTTAGCTCCAACTTGTTTTGCATAAATTTCATACATAGCAAAAGTTGTTTTTGCCATCAAAACTTTTGACTTTTTTTTGCATTTTGCATGAATTGCAAACTCCAAAATTTGATCACTTCCAGAACCAATAATTACATTTTTGCTCTCAAGTTTAAATTTATTTGCTAAAGCTTCTTTTAGTTCAAACATAGAATCATCAGGATATAAGTGCATATTTTTTACTAAATTTTTTATTTTAGTTACAGCTTTTGGACTTGTTCCATATGGGTTTTCATTTGAAGCTAGTTTTACAACCTCTTTTGGGTCTATTCCATACTCTCTTACAACTAATTCTATTGGTTTTCCAGCTTCATAAGTTGATAAATTTTTTAATACTTTATTAAATTTCATTTTATTTTCCTTTTAAATATCTTTTATCTCTTTTACATAAGAGCCTAAAATTTTAATACTAGATTTATGTTTTTCAAGAACTTTTTTAACATTTTCATCATCTTTATGTCCATCAAAATCTATAAAAAATATAGAGTTTCCTTCAACAATATGCGATTTTATTTTTGTTAAATTTATTCCTTCATTATTAAAATCATTTAAAAATCTTACCAAAACACCTTGCTCATCAGGAAGATTTACTAAAATTGAAGTTTTATCATTTCCACTTGGACTATTTTCAAAATCACTTAAGATAAAAAATCTTGTTTTATTGTTATCTTTATCTTCTATATTTTCAAATAAGATTGGAAGATTATACAATTTTGCAGCAACATGTGCACAAATTGCTGCACTATTTGGCTCATTTGCAGCTAGTTTTGCAGCTTTTGTTGTTGATTCTACAGGAATAAGTTCAACTTCATCAAGTCCAAAATTTGTCAAAAACTTTCTACACTGATCAAATGCTATATCTTTTGAATATATTTTCTTTATATCAGAAATTTTATCACAAGTTGTTGCAAGTGTGTGATGGATATTTAATATAACTTCAGCAACTATTTTTGAGTTGAAATTTGTAAAACCATTTATTGTATCGTTTACTATACCATTTGAAGAGTTTTCTATTGGAACAACTCCAAATTTTATTTTTTTAGATTGTAACTCTTTGAAAATACCTTTTATAGAACTAATTGAAACATAAGAACTCATAGCTCCAAATCTAGCTTCTGCAGCTTGATGTGTGAAGCTTCCTTGGGGACCTAAATAGCCAATATTTTCAGGTAATTCTATATTTCTTGATATTGCAAATATTTCTAAAAAAAGAGCTTCTATCGCACTTCTATTTAAAAGACCATCTTTTTCTTGATTGATTTTTTCAAGTCTATCAATAATAGATTTTTCTCTATCAGGTCGATAAATAGCTCCTCCACTTTTTGCTTTTAAAGCTCCAACTTTATGAACTAATTGCATTCTTTCATTTAAAAGTTCAAGAAGCTTATTGTCTATATTATCCAGTTGTTCTCTTAGTTCTAATAATCCATCTTCATTTGACATAAAATTTACCTTATTTTATAAACTCTTCTTCTAAAGCAATTAAATCTTCAAAAGTTTCTCTTTTTCTAATTAATCTATCAACTCCATTTTCAACAGCAATTTCTGCTACTCTTCCTCTTGTATTGTAGTTACTTGCCATTGTAAAGCCATAAGCTCCAGCACTATAAATTGCAACTAAGTCATTATGAGCAGTTTTTGGTAGTTCTATATTTTTTGCAAAAAAGTCACCACTTTCGCAAACAGGGCCTACAAGATTACAATCACTAAACTCTTTATTGTCATTTAAAACTTCAATTTTATGATAAGCATTGTATAAAGCAGGTCTTATTAAATCATTCATCGCTCCATCAACTATAACAAATCTTTTGTTTCCATTTACTTTTTCATATAAAACTTTTGTTACAAAAACTCCAGAATTTCCAACTATAAATCTTCCTGGTTCACAAATAACTGTCAAATCAAGTCCAAATAGAACATCTAAAATAGATTGAGTATATTCATAAGTATCAATTAATACTTCATCTTTGTAAACAATTCCTAATCCTCCACCCACATCCATAAAAGATAGATCTATTTTTATAGCTTTTAAATTTCTAATTAAATCAGCAACTATTTTGATTGCATCTTTAATTGGTTGAAGTTGAGTAAGTTGAGATCCAATATGACAATGAATTCCAGTTGGTTCTAAAGATTCACTATTTTTACATTGAATATACATTCTTTTTGCTGTATCAATATCTACTCCAAATTTATTTTCATGAAGCCCTGTTGAGATATATGGATGAGTTTTTGGATCAATATTTGGATTTACTCTTATAGAGATTCTTGCAACTTTATTTAGCTCTTTCGCAATAGTTTCAACTCTATTTAACTCTTCAGCACTCTCTACATTTATCATTAAAATATCAAGTTCTAAAGCTTCTTTAATTTCATCATCACTTTTTCCAACACCTGAAAATATTATTTTATATGAAGGAATTCCTACTTTTAAAGCTCTTTTTACCTCTCCAATACTAACACAATCAGCACCTGCTCCTAGGTTTGCTAAATGTTTTATTACACTTAAATTTGAATTTGCTTTAACTGCATATGCAATTAAAGATTTTCTTGCTCTAAAAGACTCTTTTAATTGTGTGTATTGAGCTGTAATATGATCAAAATCATAAACATAATATGGTGTTTGATATTTATTTGCCAGTTCTTTAAAATCTATATTCATATAATAATCCTATTGTTAAAATTTTAAATTTAAACTTTTCAAAGTTTAGATTTAAAATTTTGATATAAAAAAAAGATAAGAAAAAAATTCTTATCTTTTCAAAATTTATTTATCAGTTCCATTCCAAGCAATTTTTGGTTTTCCACCATCTTCATCAAACTCAACTGCTGGCATTCCCATGATATTAAATCCACTATCAACATAGTGAATTTCACCAGTTACCGCACTACTTAAATCACTAAGTAAGTACATTCCAGAGTTTCCAACTTCATCAATAGATACATTTTTCTTTAAAGGTGAGTGAGCTTCATTCCATTTTAGCATAAATCTAAAATCACCAATTCCAGCAGCTGCTAAAGTTTTAATTGGTCCTGCACTAATTGCATTTACTCTAGTCCCATCACGTCCAAGATCTTCAGCTAAATATTTTGTAGTCATCTCTAAAGCAGCTTTTGCTACACCCATTAAATTATAATTTGGAATATATTTTGCTCCACCATAATAAGTTAGAGTTAAAATTGAAGAGTTAGAAGATAAAAGTGGTTTTAATTCACGAGTAACTTCTATTAAAGAGAATACAGATACATCCATTGCTATATCAAATGCCTCTTTTGATATATTGTGAAATCTCCCACTAAGTCCCTCTTTTGGAGCAAATGCAATTGAGTGAACAATAAAATCAATCTCTCCTAAATCTTTTTTTAAAGACTCTCTTAAAGCAACGATCTCTTCAGGCTTAGATACATCACAAGGATAAACTAAATTAGAACTTCCAAACTCAGCAGCTATTGGTTCAACTCTTTTCTTAAGAGCATCATTTAAATAAGTAAATGCAATTTTAGCACCTTGTGCAGCACATGCCTTTGCAATTCCATAAGCAATTGATTTATCATTCGCAACACCTAAAATAACACCTTTTTTACCCTTCATTATCATCTTATATCCTTTGTATTTTCTAAAATTTTTATAAAATCTTCTATTTTCCATGAAGCAGTTCCAATTAAAGCTCCATCAACATTTTCTATTTCGCAAATCTCTTTTACATTTTCAATTTTTACACTTCCACCGTAAAGTAAAGGTTTATTTATTTTAGATTTTATAGCATTATGTATTTGTTTAATATCATCACTTGTTGCCGTAATACCAGTTCCTATAGCCCAAACTGGTTCATATGCTAAAATTAGATTTTCATAACTTGTATCAATTCCAATAAATTGTTCAAAAATATACTCTAAAGTCTTTTCTAAACCAGCTTTTTTTACTTCTAAAGGTTCTCCAATACAATAAATAATTTTAAACCCTAAATTTTTATAAAACTCATATTTTTTTACAATCTCTTCTTGAGTTTCACCTAAAATATGTCTTCTTTCACTATGACCTATTAAAATAGTTTTTATATCAAACTCTTCAAGTTGCTCTAAACCAATTTCACCAGTAAAAGATCCATTTTTAGTATGATATGCATTTTGTGCACCAATAAAAAGCTTATTATTTAATTCAAATGAGTCTAAAGATGTCGAAGTAGGGAAGATGTAAATTTCATCTAAAGCTTCATTTGATTTTAAATATTCATTTAATTTTTCAACAAATAAACTTGTACTTTTTCTAGTATGATTTGTTTTAAAATTACTTGCAATTATAGGCATTTATTTATCATCCTCAATAACTAATGCTTTAACTCCAGGTAATATTTTTCCCTCTATTAACTCTAAAGAAGCTCCACCACCAGTAGATATAAATGTCATATCATCTTCATCGCCAGTAATTCTTACTAAATCAGCTGTATCTCCTCCACCAACAACAGTTGTTGCATATGAACTTGCTACTGCATGAGATATTTTTGTGCTTCCTTTTGCAAATTTTTCCATTTCATAAACACCCATTGGTCCATTCCATAAAATAGTATTTGCATCGCTTAAAACTTCACTAAATAAAAGAGCAGTTGCAGGTCCAATATCAAGCCCCATCCAAGATTTTGGTATCTCTTGAACTGGAACAATTTTTGCTATTGCTTCAGCATCAAAAGCTTCAGCTGCAACAATATCAACAGGTAAATAAAGTTTTACACCTTTTTGTTTTGCTAATTCCATAATTTTTAAAGCTTCAGGAATTAAATCTTCTTCAACTAAAGATTTTCCAATTTCATGACCTAAAGCTTTTAGGAATGTAAATGCCATTCCTCCACCAATTACAATTTTATCAACTTTTGGAACAAGATTATAAAGTGCTTCAAGTTTTCCAGATACTTTTGAACCACCAACTATTGAAACAAATGGACGTTTAGGATTTTCAACAATATGGTGGAAAAATTTAATCTCTTTTGCTAGTAAAAATCCAGCAGCTTTATGATTCATATCAAAATATTTTGCAATTCCTTCAACAGAAGAGTGAGCTCTGTGAGAAACTCCAAATGCATCATTTATATAAACATCTGCCATAGAAGCTAATTTTTTACTAAGCTCTTCATCATTTTTTGTTTCACCTTCTTCAAATCTCATATTTTCTAAAAGCATAATTTCGCCAGTTTTTAACTCATTAGCCATTTTTAAAGTTTCAGTACAAACTACATTTGGAGCTAGTTTGATATCTTGTTTTAATAAAATATGTAATCTTTTTGCTATTGGAGAAAGTGAATATTTTTCTTCAAAACCACCTTTTGGTCTTCCAAAGTGACTAGCTAATATAACAGAACAATCATTATCAATACAATATCTAATAGTGTTTAGAGCACTTCTAATTCTTCTATCATCAGTTATATTATTGTATTCATCAACAGGAACATTAAAATCACATCTTATAAATACTTTTTTACCAGCAATATCTATGTTTTTTATCTCTTGAAGTTTCATATTATTCCTTATTTTTTTGCTACATAAATAGCTAAATCTACAAGTCTAGCCGAATATCCCCACTCATTGTCATACCAGCTCATAACTTTAATCATATTTCCACCAATAACTTGAGTTAAGTCACTTGCAATAATTGTAGAGTTTGTATTTCCTATTAAATCACTTGAAACTAGCATATCATTATCAACCGCTACTATTCCAGAAAGCTCTTTTGATTTTTGAGTAAATAAAGCATTGATTTCTTCTTTTGTAGTATCTTTTTTGATTAAGAAATTTACATCTACCATTGAAACATTTGGAGTTGGAACTCTTACGCTTTGACCATGAAGTTTTCCATCAAGTTGAGGCATTATTAATTTCATAGCTTTTGCAGCACCAGTGCTTGTAGGAATCATATTAGCAGCACCAGCTCGAGCTCTTCTTTTATCAGATTTATGTTTTACATCTAGGATGTTTTGGTCATTAGTATAAGAGTGAATAGTTGTCATTAAACCTTTTTCTATTCCAAAAGCATCATCAATTATTTTTGCTATTGGTCCAAGACAGTTTGTAGTACAAGATGCATTTGATATAATTTTTTCTCCATTATAAGTTGACTCATTTACCCCTACAACAAAAGTTTTTGTATCATCTTTTGCAGGAGCACTCATAATAACTTTTGAAGCACCATTGTCAATATGAACTTGGCATTTATCTTGAGTTAAATATGCACCTGTACACTCTAAAACAATTTCAGCACCACAATCTTTTGCGAAAGACAACTCTTTTGCATCTCTTGTTGAATAAAGTTTTGCATTGATTTTCCCCATTTTTAGAAAACCATTTTCAACTTTAACATCACCTTCAAAAGTTCCATGAACAGTATCATATTTTGTGATATATTCAAGCATTGAAGCTTCTGCTGTATCATTTATAGCAACCAACTCTATGTCACTTCTTGTAGCAATAATTCTAGCTACACATCTTCCTATTCTCCCAAATCCGTTTATTGCAACTTTAATAGCCATCTAATCCCTTTATTAAAATTCTAAATGGCAAATATTTTATCTAAAAATTGCTATAATATAATTTAATCATAAAACAAAGGTAAGTTTTTTTTGAAAATTGCGATTTTTGGTGGTAGTTTTGACCCAATTCATATTGCTCATAAAAAGATTGTGGAAACTGCTTTAAAAGAGCTAGATATTGATAAATTAATAATTGTTCCTACATATCTTAATCCTTTCAAAAAAGATTTTTCATTTGAACCAAAAGAGAGATTTAAACTCTTACAAAAAGTTTTTAAAGATGAAAAAAGAGTTGAGATTTGTGATTTTGAGATAAATCAAAAAAAACTAAGCTACACTTATGAAACAATAAGATATATTAAAGCTTCGATAAATCCTAGTAAAATCTACTTTATTATAGGAGAAGATAATCTAAAATCTCTTAATAGATGGCACAATATAGATGAGTTAAAAGAGAATTTAGAGTTTGTTGTTGCTTCAAGAGATGGTTATGATTTACTTACAAATGAGTTTAAAAAATTAGATATAAATATAGATATTAGCTCTACAAAGCTAAAAGAAGATCTAGATTTAAACTTTGTGCCAAAAGAGATTTGGCAAGATTTAATAAATTTAAAAAAAGGAAAAATTTGAATAGTAGAATAAATAAAATTAGAGATATTTTAGATGATAAAAAAGCCTCTGATATTGAGATTTTTGATTTAACATCAAAAGATTATTTAGTGGATTATGTTGTGATTGCTACAACTTTAAATCCAAAACATGGTTTTGCGCTTTTAGACCATTTAAAAACTGAATTAAAACCAAGTGGTGAAGAGTTTTTAAGAGTTGATGAAGATGATAACTGGACTGTTATTGATTTAGGAGATGTTTTTATTCATTTAATGAGTGAAAAATATAGAGAAAAATATAATCTTGAAGATTTTTTAGATAGTTTTCAAAGACCAAAAGAGTAAGAAAATAAAACAAAAGAGATTACATAATCTCTTTTGCTTCAATTCCAAGAAGTTTAAGCCCTGTTTTTATACTTAATTTTGCCATACTTAATACTTTTAAGTAAGTTCTCTCTTCATTACTTCCAATAATTTTATGTTCATTATAAAACTTATGTACACTAGAAGCTAGATTGTATAAATACTCTGTTATTTTTTGCATTTCTCTTTTAGAAAATGCATCTTCTAAAACAGATTTTAAAAGAAGTGATTCATAAACTAAATTTAAAGCTTCACTATTTAATCTTTCAAAACTCTCATTTTTTATATCTTCAAAATTTAAATTTGATTTTACAAAAACTTGATTTATTCTTGCATGTGCATAGTTTATATAAAAAATTGGATTTGAAGAGTCTTGATTTTTTAGCATATCAATATCAAACTCCAAGTGAGTATCACTTTTTTTAGTTAAGAATATAAATCTTAAAGCATCACTTCCAATCTCAGCAGTTATATCAGACATTAAAATCACATTTCCAGCTCGTTTGCTCATTTTATAAGGTTGTCCACCTTTAAGTAGCTGAACCATTTGAGATAAAATAACTTCAAGTTTTGAAGAGTCATTTCCTAAAAACTCAATAGCAGCTTTTACTCTTGTGATATATCCGTGGTGATCAGCTCCCCAAATATTTATATATTTATCAAACTCTCTATCAAATTTATTTTTATGATAGATTATATCACCAGCTAAATATGTTGGAATTCCATTTTCTCTTACAACAACTCTATCGCTATCATCACCAAATTTAGTTGAGTTTAGATAAACTTTTTCATCTTTTGTGTAAAGTGAACCATTTTTTTCTAAAACAGATTTTGTATTCTCCCATGAGCTGTATAAAGATTTTTCAGATACAAAATTTTGGAAATTTATTCCTAAATCACTCAAATCTTTGATGATTATTTGCATTACAATATCTTTTGCAAAAATTGCCATCTCTTCAAATCTACTCTCATCATAGATAATATCTTTTCCATATTTTTCTATAATTTGTTCAGCAATTTCTACTAAATATTCGCCTCTATAATAACTCTCTGGATATTTTACTTTTTCTTTAAATATAAAATCTCTAGCAGCTAAACTAACACTTACTCCTAAAAGTTGCATTTGTGCACCAGCATCATTTATATAATACTCAGTTGTAATATCATATCCAAGATACTTTCCTACTTTATATAAAGTATCACCAAAAACAGCACCTCTTGCATGTCCAATATGAAGAGGACCTGTTGGATTTGCGCTTACATACTCTAAAAGTATTTTTTCAGTTTTTGCTTCACCTTTTGCAAAATCATCTTTTTTTGCTAAGGCTTCATTTGTAAGTTTTTCTATAAAACTTTTTGATAAAGTAAAGTTTATAAAACCTTTTACAGCTTCAATTTTCTCAAATAATTCACTATTTTCAAGTTTTAAAACTAATTCATCTGCTAAAATCATAGGAGATTTTTTTAGCTCTTTTGCCAAAGAAAAGGCAACAGGAGTTGCAAAATGACCAAGTGAACTATCTTTTGGTTTCTCTAAAACAATACTTTTTTCTAATTTTTTCTCTATAAATTCTTTAACTATATTTTGCAAGTTCTTCTCTTATTATTTATTATAAAATCCATATATTATGAATTTTTTATCTCTTCTTTTTGTGTTGGTATTTCAGCTTTTTTATCTGTTTCCGTTGGTTTATTTGCTACTTCTTCATTATCATCTTCTTTGATAGCTTTTTTGAAGTTTCTAATACCACTTCCTAAACCTTTTGCAAGTTCTGGGATTTTTTTCCCACCAAATAAAATCAATATAATTATAACTATAATTACTAGTTCCATTCCGCTTGGCATACTCATAAAAATCCTTTTTTAAATTAAGCTTGTTTTGGTTCAGTTGAAGAAGTTGATTTTGTATCAGTTTTCTTCTCGTTCTCATCTATTTTTGAAGCAGTTGCTACTTCTTCATTATCATCTTCTTTTACAGCTTTTTTGAAGTTTTTAATACCACTTCCTAAACCTTTTGCAAGTTCTGGGATTTTTTTCCCACCAAATAAAATTAACACGATTAAAACAATTACTAATAATTGCATACCACTTGGCATATGCATAGCTATTCCTTTTTTTGATATAAAAAATATTATAACCAAAAAAGCTTAAAGATTTTTAACTATAATCACTTTATAAAAAAGATAGCTAATTTAAATCCAATTAATACAAAAAATATTGATCCAATAAGATTTGATAAAATATTTAACATAGCATAATTTAATGAGCTATTAAAAAGTAGATAACTATCTAATGCAAATGTAGAAAATGTTGTAAGACCACCTAAAAATCCAGCTATTAAAAATGCTTTTATTATAGTTGAAACATCATGTGTTGAAAAATAGGCATATAAAATACCTATTAGAAAAGAGCCAAAAATATTAATTAAAAGTATCCCAAAAGGAAAATTTCCTAATTCCATTTTATGGACATAATCTACAGCATAAAATCTTAAAATAGAACCAAATGCCCCACCAAATCCAACAGCAATAGCTATTTGAAAATTAAGAGACATAGTTTTTGTACTCTTTTTCAAAAACTTCTTTCATATTTTTTTCACAATCTTCGTACCAAGATGTATCTTTACCTGCAACAACAGGTTTTAAATATATAACTTTAACAACTCCAGGAGATGCTTCCATTTTTTGAGAGTTAACTATATTTCTAGTATTAAACATAACTACTGGTTGAACTTTTAAGTTAAATTTATTTCCAACCATTTTTGCACCAGCTTTAAACTCACCAATGTAAGTTCCATCACTTCTTGTTCCTTCTGGAAACATTGCAATTGGACGACCTTTTGATAATCTATCTTTTACTTCACTTAAAAGATGAATAAGCCCAGCCTTATTCTCTCTATCAATACTTATCATTCTAGGTGCTTTTATAATGTGTCCAAAAAAGAATAGGTCAGTTATCTCTTTTTTTGCAACCCAAGCTATATTTCTATTATGTAGATGTTCCATTACAATAATATCAAGCATTGATTGATGATTTATTAATATTAAATCACAGCTTTCATCTAAATTTCCTTCAATTTCAAGCTTAATTCCAAGAAAAAACATCTGGATTCTCATCCATATTTTTATAACTTTATGTGCATGATTTCTAAACAGATACATAAAAAATACAACAATTGCAACACTTATCGAAAATTGGATAAAAACTATTAAGCCTCTAATTTTTCTCAAAACTCTCCTCCTTTACCCAACCAACAAAATCACTATCTACTCCTAAAACTTTTACAAAGTTTTCTCTTTTTTCTAAAGCTTCAACTCTTTCATCTTTTTTTGTTTTAAAGAATACTGTTGAGTTTTTTGTTGGTAAAATATATATATAAGAGTCTGTTTTTATTACACCTTTTTGATTTGGTAAATTATATAAAACAGCAACAATTAAAGAGACAAAAGTAAAAAATAGAACAATTTTCCATCTTTTCCAAATGTAAATTAAAAGAAAAATTACAAAAATAACAATAGCTGCTATTTTTTTATATTTTTCAAAAGTAGAATCATTTGGATTTAAATCAGTTTGAGTACTTACTAACTCATTTTGTAAAATCAGTGGTATTTTTACATCTTTGAAACTATTTGTTGCAGTATTAAAATATGTAAATGTCAGATTCTTTTGAAAAATTGGAGTCACAAAATAGTAAACTAAGTTTTCAATATTTTCCCACTCTTTTATACTTGAAACTCCTTGCTCTTCTATATTTTTTAAAGAAAAATCACTCAAATTTGAGTTTATTGCATCTAAATCAATTATAGTAAGTGCATTATCATTGTTATATTGCTTTGTTTTATACGCTTTTAATATAATATTTTCAGCTACGATATTTGAATATCTATCATCTGCTTTACCAATATTTGATATTTTTAATTGTAAAGGTTCTAGTGTACTTTGATCTATTAGTTCATTTGAATTAAAAAGATTAATCTCAAAAAGAGGTAGTGAAAAATTTGTATTTTTTACTTTGAGGTAGTAGCTATTTTCATATTTATCATTTGATATTTTTTTCCAAGAAGAGTTTGGATTTAAAACTTCAATATTTGAAGATTTTAAAAATTTTGTACTTATATTTGTAAAATTTGAAGTAGTAATCATAGCTTCAATTTTTATCTCAAATTTTTGATTTTTGTATATATTTGTTGGTGTTTTTGTATATGATAAATATAAGTTTTTTGCTGCAAACAAGTTTATTGAGCAAAAAGTTGCAAAGATTAAAAATAGTATAGATACTTTTTTCATAAATTAATAGTTAAATTAAAATAGAAGAACTCTTCTATTTTAATAAACCTTTTAGCATATTTACACCATCAGTTGAACCTAAAATCTCTTCAATTGCACGTTCAGGATGAGGCATTAGACCAAATACATTTCTCTCTTTATTACAAATTCCAGCAATATTTGAAACGCTTCCATTCATATTTGTAACTTCACCATTTTTTGTGCAATATTTTAATAATATCTGATTGTTAGCTTCAAGCTCTTTTAATCCAACTTCATCAATATAGTAGTTTCCATCGTGATGAGCAACTGGAATATTAACAACATCTCCAATATTTAAAAGTCTTAAAAAATCATTGTTATTATCAATAACTTTAAGAGTATGATATTTTGAAATAAAGTGTAAAGTATCATTTCTTTTCATTGCCCCTGGAAGAAGCCCAGCTTCAAGTAAAATTTGAAAACCATTACAAATACCTAAAACTTTTCCACCATTTGTGGCAAATTTTTTAACATCTTCCATAATGTTTGCAAATCTAGCAATTGCACCACTTCTTAAATAGTCACCATAAGAGAAACCACCTGGTACAACAACTAAATCAGTATTGTCTGGAAGTTTTGTATCTTTATGCCAAATAACTTCTACATCGCAACCAAGTTTACTAAAAGCATATTTTGCATCAAATTCACAGTTTGTTCCTGGAAATTGTAGAACTGCTACTTTCATAATTAACCTACTATATCTATACTATAATCTTCAATTACAGTATTAGCAAGAAGTTTTTCACACATTTTTACAACTTCTTCTTTTGCTTTTTCTTTGTCATTTGAGTTTAACTCAATAATAATTTGTTTTCCAACTCTTACATCAGAAATTAAATCTTTAAATCCCAAAGTTCCTAAAGCATGGTTAATTGCTTTACCTTGATCATCTAAAACACCTTTTTTTAATCCTACATTTACTATTGCTTTCATCATTTTTCCTCTAAATTTTTTTGCAAATTATATCTAAAGATTTATTTGCTTAGTCTTTCTAAAATTGTTTTATATCCGCTTAATATTTTATCTTCTATCTCTTTTGGAACAACAACTGCTAATTTCTCTCCAGATTTCAAAGATTTTGATTTTTCTTTCCAGTTCTCTTTTTTACCAAAATCTCTTAAAATTTGTTTATCCATTGAGATGAAGTTACTATTTTTAAAATCTTCTAAAGCTATGAATCTTGAACTTTCAGGAGTTAAAACTTCATCTCCTAAAACCCATTTCCCATCTTCATCTACAAAAATTTCGAACTTTGTATCAACTACAACTATTCCTCTATCTTCTGCAAAAGTTGTAAAATCTTTAAAAAGCTTTTCTAAATTAGAGATAATTTCAGGAAAAGTATCTTTTACTTTTTTAGAGTTCAAAGGCTCATCTTTTAAGCCTTTTGTTGTTGGTGTAAAAAGTGGAGTTTCAAATTTATGCCACTCTTTTAAATTTGAAGCTAAATCTAATCCATACGGATCTTTTCCATCTTGTAAAGCTTGAAATAAAGAGCCAGTTAAGTAGTTTCTAAAAATTAGTTCAAACTGTACGATTTCACCATCAATAGTTGCTTCAAGAGCTTTACATAATTTCATAAGTTGACATCTAGGAGCAACAGATATGTTACTAGATATTTTTTCATCTAAAATTGCAGTTTTTATACCACTATTTGCTGCAAATTTTGCTCCAAAGTTTGATATCTCAGTTTGTATAATTCCTTTTCCTTTAATTTCAAAATTTAAAGGAATATCAAAAACAGATGTTCTATCACTTCTTACAAGTAAAACTTTTGCTTCATCTCCTGGACAGCTGTATAAATCTGCATTTTTTCCTATATAAAAAAGATTGTAGCCAATATTTTCTAACTCATCAAAACCTTTTTGTGTAGTTGTTTTTTTATTCTCTGGCCAAAGATTTAAAGATTTTATTTTTTCAATATTCATAAAATTTCCTAAATTATTTATTCATTATAATTAAGCTTTTTAAAACGGCTAAAGATGTATTTAATTGATTATCATTTTGTAAATCATCTTTTGAAATGATTTTTTTACTTTCATCTTTTACTGCTTTTTCTTCAGCTTTTAATTTATCATCAACTTTGTTTAGCTCACCTTCAAGATGTTTTTTAAGATCAGCTTCTTTTATTTTTAAACCATTATCTTCACTTTGAACAACTTTTCCAGCACTCGCTATAATATCAGGCGTTACACCTTCTGCTTGGATTGTTCTTCCGCTTGGTAAATAGTATTTTGCAATAGTTAATTTGATGTTTTCAGTTTTTTCATTGTCTATTGGAAGTACAGCTTGAACTGAACCTTTTCCAAAAGTTTTTTCACCTACTAAAATAGCTCTTTTGTGATCTTGTAAAGAACCACTTACAATTTCAGATGCTGAAGCAGAACCTTCATTTACAAGAACAACCAAAGGTAAATCTGTTTTTGTTCCAAATTTGCTTGCTTCAAATTTTTCTTCATCAGTAACATCTCTTCCTTTTTGTGAAACAATAACTCCATTTTTTACAAATAGATCAACAACACCGATTGCTTGATTTAAAAGACCACCAGGATTATTTCTTAAATCAAGAACTATTCCTTTTACATCTTTATTCTCTTTGATAGCTTTTTCTAAATCATTTGTAACTTTTGTATCAAAGCTTGAAATTCTAAGATATAAAAGATTTTCTCCCTCTATTTTTTTTGCAAAAACAGATTGAACTTTTATAATATCTCTTTTCATAGCAATTTCAAGAGGTTTATTATCACCTTTTCTTACAATTGTTAGTTTAATATCTGATTTAGGCTCACCCCTCATCATATTTACAGCTTCGTCTAAAGTTATTCCAATAGTTGAAGTCTCATTTATTTTTAGGATTATATCTCCTGATTTTACACCAGCTTTAAATGCAGGAGTATCATCTATTGGTGATATAACAGTTAAAGCACCATCTCTCATACCAACAGTAATTCCTAATCCACCAAATTCTCCAGATGTTGCAATACTCATCTCTTTACTAGCTTTTTTGTCCAAATAGCTTGAATGGGCATCTAATTCTTGCATTAAACCTTTTAGTGCTTTGTCAACAATTTGTTGAAGTTTAATATCATCAACATAGTACTTTTCAACAGTTCCAATAACTTTTGTTAGTTTCGATAAAGATTCAAATCTTGTTTGTTCATTTTCAACAGGCGCTTCTTTTGCAAATATATTTTGAGATAATACAAATGCAATAGATGTTGCTATTAATAGTTTATTCATTTTGCGATAACCTTTTAAATTTATAGGCTAAAATTATACAAAAAAGTTTATAAAAGTAATATTTTATGAAAAATTTTGTAATATATCAACTACTTTTTAAAAAGGCTAGGTATATGAGTATAAAAGATGATGTGAACTACATCAAAAATGAGTTAAGTAGTGAAGAGAAATTCCTTGAAAGTTTTGTAAAAACTGAGAGATTTTTTAAAAAATATAAAAAATTAATATTTGGATTGATTATTTTAGCAATAGTTGGTTCGGTAGTTTTTTTAGTAAAAACTAAATTGGATGAAAAAAATCTTTATGAAGCAAATATTGCTCTAAGTAATTTTCTTGAAAATGGAAATCAAAACTCTTTAAATCAACTTAAAGAGAAAAACAGAGATTTATATGAAATAGCTTTGTATTTAGATGCTAAAAATGAGTTTAAAAATGCAGATATTAATCTTAAATATTTAAAAGAGTTACTAGATTTCCAAGTTGCACTTTTAAATTCAAACCAATCAGAGCTGGATTTAGTTTCAAAAAAAGCAGATTTTTTACTTAAAGATTATGCTATTTTTAATCAAGCTTTAATACTAGTTAATAATCAAAAATATGCTGAAGCAAGAGAAATTTTGGGTAAAATATCTCAAGATTCAAGAGCTTTTGAACTAGCAACACTTTTAAAACACTATTTAGTTACAAAATAAGGAATAAAAAAATGAAATCTATACTATTGTCAATTGTTGCAATTGCACTTTTTACAGCTTGTTCTGGTAAAAAATATTATGAACCAGAAGAGACAAGTAACAATATTGAGTTAAACAAAAAGTCTATGTCGTCTTCAATAAAATCTATGAATAGAGTTGGTGGAACTTTAGAAGATAACGAAGTTATTACTAAACAAGGAATTTCTAGCTTTAAACTTCCAGAAGGATTTGAGTTTTTAAACTTTACTGATGATGGAAAAGTAATAGCAACAAATTATATTGATAAAATCTTAATTGGCGATAGAGAAAGAACAGTTAAAGATGTAGTTGTAGCTGCTTCAAGAAAAGATGAAAAACTAGCACTTATCTATTCTAATAATAGTATGGAATTAATAGATATAAATACAGATAAAACTCTTTTTAAAGAGTATTTACCGTTATCTTTAGCAAATGATACGAGAATTTCAAATCCTTTATTTATGGGAAATTTAATTTTGTTTCCAAGCTTAAATGGTAAAGTACTTATTTTATCATCTGCTACAAATGAAGTTGTAAGAAATATATCTGTTGAAACAGATAGTGAATTTAAAAATATTATAAGTCTTGATATTGAGAAAAAAAGTGAGAGTTTGATTGTTGCAAATCCAAATAAAATTGTATCTATATCTGCTAGAGATGTTATTAGTAAAGATTATGATATTAGAGATATGATTTTAAAGGATGGATATATTTATATTGCAACCGTTGATGGTCATATTATAAAACTTACTCCAAACCTAGAAGAAGTTGCAAAAAGAAAATATAAATATGCAAAATTTCATGCTTTGGCATATGGAAGTAGTTTATATGCTGTTGAATCTCAAGGATTCTTAATAAATATAAGTGATGATTTTAAAACTGACACTATATATGAGTTTAGTTTTGATAATGAAAAAAGATTAATAGCAATAGATAATAAAATCTATTTTAACTCAGATTATATAACTCTTCCATAAAAAAATAGTGGTTAAATCCACTATTTTTATTATTAAAAAACTCTCTTTAAGCCTTATATTTCAGCCAAAATTTCTATTTGCCAAAAGCTCAATCAAAACTGTTGCATATGAACCTTTTGGTAAAATAAAATCTAAACTACAAGATTTATTTAATTTATCATATTTAGAAGATAAAATCTCTGGAAATACAACAGCTTCTCTTCTATACCCTTTTTCAGTTATTTCACTATCATCATACTTTTGCTCAATTTTCAAAGCATCATCTTTGGCTTTAAAAACATCTCTTCCTGGAAGTAAACCAGTTGGAGTTATTAGTTTTTCTTTGAAGTCTTCTATAATTTTTTCATTTATAGATTTTGGAGTAAAAAGTTTTTCATTTTTAATATCATAAAAAATATCTCCATCTAGAAGTTTAAAACCACTATTGTCAAGTTTTAATCTTTCAACCAACCACGCATTAAAAAAAGTACTTTGATAGGCACTAAGAAGCATTTTTGCTACTTTTCTATCTTTTATTATTGCATCACCAAATAGTAAATCTTTTGCTTTTTCTAAATTCTCTTTTACATCTTTTCCAAATCTTTGATAACCAAAATAGTTTGGAAAACCATTTTTGGATACAAATTTTAGAAGTTTTTCAATATGAAAAAGTTCTTCTAACTCTAACTCATGAAGATTTATTTTAAATCTATTTCCTTTTAAATCACCAATATTTAGTTTTTTATTGTGTAAAAAAGTATCAAGTATCTCTATTTTTTTTGATTTAAAATTTTTTATCTCTTTTTGATATTTTTTAGGAATAGATATGTATTGAATTGTAGTTGCTCGTTTATCTTTGAGTCCAGCATATCCAATATCACTTGAATAAACACCCAAGAATTTTGATAATCTATCTATTAACTCCCAAGTATCACAATTTTGTTTTTTGATTTTTAAAATTAAGAAGTTCCCGTACGATGAGAATTTTATAGGTTGTTCTTCAACTATAAAATCAACATCGTTTTGGACAAATTTGAAATTTAGAACTTTATCATTTGATGGATAAACTCTTTTTATCAATATGCAACTCTTTTTTGTTGTTCTTGTTCATAAACTGTTCTGCACTCTGTACAAAACTTTGCAAAAGGTTTTGCTTTTAATCTTCCAATTGGAATATTTACTCCGCACATATCACAAATTCCATAAGTTGCAGCTTTTATTTTTTTTAATGCATCTTCAATTTGATTTAACTCATCTAGTTGATGATTTGCAATCATTCCCTCTTTAAATGAGTCGCTAACAAAATCTGCATAATCTAAATCATCATTTAAATCTTGATCTTTTAGTTGGTCAATACTATCTCTGCTATTTCTAACATTACTTAAAATTGTCTCTCTTCTTTCAAGTAATATTGCTTTTAATTCATCAATTTGACTTTTATTTGCCATTATCCTCTCCTGTGTAAAGTCGCAATTATATCTATTATTAACAGATATTTAACTTAAAATTGGTAGAATATTTCATCATTACGAGGAGTAGGGCATTACAACACTAAGCAAAGTCTATTTGATAACTATATTTTTTATAGCATCTATTTTTTTATTTTTATTTTTCTATTCAAATACTTTTTATAAAAGTAATATAAATTATAATATTTTAGCTATCACAAAATTGTCAAATCTTGCATACTCAAACAAGGATTATAGGTTTAAAGATTATGGAAATAGTTTTAATAATGTAATTTATTTGAACCCAAAAATAAGTAATTTTGGATTTGTTTATGAAGATTAGTGTTTTTATAAATCTTATTTTTTTGTTGCTTCATAAACAAAAAACAAAATATATATCTATTTTTATATTATCAACTTTAACAATATTTTTATTATCAACAGTTATTTTTATAAAATCTTCTTTGCAAAATGAGATTTTAAAAACATTAGAAAGCCATAATGATTTTATAATCCAAAGAGAGTTTGGTGGAAGAATTTTTGATATAGAAAATCAACTAGAAGATAAACTAAGAAATATTTATGGAGTTAAAAATATCACAAAGAGAGTTTATGGAAGATACAAATTTTTGAGTGAAGATGTTTATTTTACTATTATTGGAGTTGATTTTTCAAATCTAAATAAAGAGCTAAAAAATTTGGGGCTTCAAAATATATCAAACGATGAGATGATTGTAGGTTTTGAAGTAGATAATTTATTAAAAAAATACAAATATACAAATTATTATGATTTTTTTCTTCCAAATAAAGAGATAAAAAAAGTAAAAATTGCAAAAGTTTTAGAAAAAGAGTCAAATATCATATCAAGCGATATTATTATTTTAGATATAAATCTTGCAAGAGATATTTTGGGTATAAACAGAGATTTTTCAACAAATATTGCCTTTGATGTTCCAAATGAGCTTGAAAGAACAAACATAAAACAAAAACTTCAAAGATTAGATTTAGAGCTGAATATTATTCAAAAAGAAGATATCTTAAAAAAATATGAGACAATATTTAACTATAAAGGTGGAGTTTTTTTAATACTTTATTTGGTTGTTTTATTTGCATTTATAATGATTTTATATCAAAGATACTCTCAAGTAAGTATAAATGAGAGAAAACAGATAGCTATTTTTAAAGCGATTGGATATAGTGTTCGAGATATTATAAAAATAAAAATGAGTGAAAACTTTGTTGTAGCTTTTGTATCTTACCTTTTTGGAGTCTTATTAGCATATTTTTTTGTATTTATTTTAAATGCTCCAATATTAAAAAATATATTTATAGATTTTTCAAATATAAAAAATGATTTTATAATCTATCCATATATTGAGTTTTCTACTTTTGTAACACTTTTCTTATTTTTTATGGTTTTATTTTTAAGTTCAGTTTTAATTCCTGTTTGGAAAATATCAGCAATAAATCCATATGAAAGTTTAAGATGATAGTAGCAAAAAATATAAGTAAAATATATTTTGAAGGAAGCAAAAAAGAGTTTTATGCACTAAAAAATATAAATTTTGAGATAAAAAAAGGCTCATTTGTTATATTTAAAGGTGTAAGTGGAAGTGGAAAATCAACACTTCTATCTATACTTTCTACTATTTCAAAACCTAGCTTTGGTGAAATTCTTTTTGACAAAGAACCTGTGTCAAAATATCCAGATATTCATGCTAGTAGTTTTAGAGCAAAAAATATTGGTTACATATTCCAATCTTTTAATCTTTTTGAAGATTTAACTGTTTTTGTAAATGTTAGTCTTCCTCTTATTCCTTTAGGATTTTCACAAAAAGATATTGATAAAAAGGTTGAAGAAATATTAACTTTATCAAATATTTTACATAAAAAAGATGAGATAGTTTCAAATCTTTCTGGTGGAGAAAAACAAAGATGTGCAATTGCAAGAGCATTGATAAACAATTCTAATACAATTTTATGTGATGAACCAACATCTTCTCTTGATTATGAAAACTCTATGAATTTTATAAAAACTCTAAAAGAGTTAAAAGAAAGTGGAAAAACTATAGTTGTAGCAACTCATGACCCACTATTTTTTGAGTTAGATTTTGTAGATAAGGTTTTTGAGTTAAAAAATGGAGTTTTAGTTGAGTAGTATTTTTTTATCAAATGAGATATTGATTTTTCTATTTTTACAAACTACTATTTATACTCTTTTATTAATATCTTTTATATATTCAATAACTATTTTAAGAGATTGGGATTTTAAAAAAAGTACAGTTTTACAGTATAAACTTGAAAAAAGATCATATTTAGTGATTTTAATCATTAGTTTTTCACTTTTTATAAAAATTCTACTCTTTTTTTATTTTATATTTTCTATTGATAATTTATCACATTTTGTAGTAGGTGCTATGTGTGCTGCTGGTATTTTTTCTTTAGAATATGGTGAAATATCACTTTTTTTAAAGCTTACAAATCTATTTTTTATTGGTATTTGGTTTGTCTTGAACTCTTTAGATTTGAAACGAAAAGATTATAAATATACAAAAATAAAATTACTACTTTTTATTTTTATATTCATTTGTCTTACTTTTGAGTATATTTTAGATTTTAAGTTTTTGTTAAATATTCCATTAAACAAAGCAGTTGAGTGCTGTTCTGTTATATTTGAAACAAGTAGTATCTCTAGTAAAATACCTTTTGGATTGGTTAATTCAAGCTTGATACTTATACTTTATATACTTTTTGTTTTGATTGTTATTTTGAATATTCAAAAAAAATCTATTTTGCTTCTTTTTTTTAATATACTATTTGTTTATATATCTTATTTTGCAGTAACATACTTTTTTTCAACTTATATATATGAACTTCCAACACATCAATGTCCATTTTGTATGCTCCAATCTGAGTACTATTTTATTGGATATTTTATATGGTCGGCACTTTTTTTAGGACTTTTTTTCTCAATTTGTTCGGTAGTTTTTTATAGAAATAATAGTTTAGATATTTATAAGTTTTATAAACTATCTTTAATATTTACAACTATTTTTGTTTTTTTGGTAACTTTTTTTGTTTTAAAATATTATGTAGTAAATGGAGTTTTTTTATAAATCCGTGATTTTACACGGATTTATATTTTTATAATTACTTTTTGTCAGCTTCAGTTGCTGTTTCTTTTGATTCTTCTTTTTTATCTTCTTGCGTAGCTTTTACTTCTTTTTCTTCAGTATTAGCTACTGTTTCTTTTGTTTCCTCTTTTGGAGCAGCTACTTCTTCTTTTTTCTCTTGAGCTGGTGCTGCAACTTCAGTTTTAGGAGCTTCAACTTTTGTCTCAGCTGGTTTTTTATCTTCTGTACATCCTACAAATAATAAAGATGCTGCTGCTAATGATAATAATACTTTTTTCATTTTAAACCTTTTTATGTAATTTTTGTTTATAAAAACAAATTGCGGAATCATATCAAAACATTTGTGAAATAATTGTGTAATAAATTAATTTTTTTTTAGAAAATTTACTAACAATATATAAAGTATGATATGTGGAAATTTGAAATGGAGGAGCTAGTCGGACTCGAACCAACGCATGTCGGATTTGCAATCCGAGGCATTACCAGCTTTGCTATAGCTCCAAAAAAAATTATAATATTTTTGTGTATTTACTTTTATAAAAAGAGTGGCAGAGGACAAGGGATTCGAACCCTCGGAGGCTTTCACCTCGCCGGTTTTCAAAACCGGTACAATCGACCAACTCTGTCAATCCTCTACAACTTAATGGTGCGAATGGTGAGAATCGAACTCACACTCCGAAACCGGAACGGGATTTTAAGTCCCGCGCGTCTACCTATTCCGCCACACTCGCACAAAATTTAAGAACCTTTTTAAGCTTTCACTTAAATTGGACTGGAATTATAGTAGCTTTTTTTTTATTTGTCAAGAGTTTTTTAAAAAAATTTAAAAATTTTAATTTTTATACTATTTAATAGAGATTGAAAATGAATATTTGTATAATCACTAATATTTATTTTTACAAGTTTAAAAGGATTGAAATTGAGAAGTGATGAAGTAAAAAAAGGTTATTCAAGAGCACCACATAGATCTCTTTTGAGAGCAACAGGTCTTAAAGATGAGGATTTTAATAAACCATTTATTGGAGTTGCAAACTCTTTTATAGAAATTATTCCAGGACATTTTTTCTTAGATAAAGTTTCAAAAATCATAAAAGATGAAATTAGAAAAAATGGTTGTGTACCTTTTGAATTCAACACTATTGGAGTTGATGATGGAATTGCTATGGGGCATGATGGTATGCTTTTTTCACTACCAAGTAGAGAATTAATTGCAAACTCTATTGAAACTGTTATGAATGCACACAAACTAGATGCAATGATAGCTATTCCAAATTGTGACAAAATAGTTCCTGGTATGATAATGGGTGCTTTAAGAGTAAATGTTCCAACTGTTTTTGTAAGTGGTGGAGCTATGCAAAAAGGTTATAAAAAAGATGGTACACCAATAGATTTGGCAACTGCTTTTGAAGCTGTTGGAAAGTTTGAAGCTGGAGAAATCAGTGAAGAAGAGTTAAAAGATATTGAGTGTAATGCATGTCCAGGTGGAGGAAGTTGTTCTGGAATGTTTACAGCAAACTCTATGAATACTCTTATGGAAGCAATGGGAATTGCATTGCCTGGAAATGGAACAATTTTAGCACTTACAAAAGAGAGAGAAGAGTTATATAGAAAAGCTGCTAAAAGGGTTTGTGAATTAGCTCTTGATAAAACAAATAGCGAGAAGTTTAGATTAAAAAATATTTTAAATGAAAAAGCTGTAAGAAATGCTTTTGCTGTTGATATGGCAATGGGTGGAAGTTCAAACACTGTTTTACATATGTTGGCAATTGCAAAAGAGGCTGGAGTAGATTTTAACCTTGAAGATATAAATGCCATATCAAAAAGAGTTTCACATATTGCAAAAATATCACCATCTTTAACGACTGTTCATATGGAAGATATAAATAAAGCTGGTGGAGTAAGTGCTGTTATGCATGAAATGAGTAAAAGAGGAGATGATATTCTTTTAGATAATCTTACAGTTACAGGTGAAACTCTAAAAGAGAGAATAAAAGATTCAAAAATTCTTGATACTACTATTATTCACACTATAGATAACCCTTACTCTGAAGTTGGTGGATTAGCTATTCTTTATGGAAATTTAGCACAGCAAGGAGCAGTTATAAAAACTGCTGGAATTACAGGAGCTAGAGCTATGAGTGGAAAAGCTGTTTGTTTTGATGGACAAGCTGAAGCTATAAAAGGAATAGTTGGCGGAAAAGTAAAAGCTGGCGATGTTGTAGTAATTAGATATGAAGGTCCAAAAGGTGGTCCTGGAATGCAAGAGATGCTAGCACCTACAAGTTTAATTATGGGAATGGGTTTAGGAGATAGTGTTGCATTAATTACAGATGGAAGATTTAGTGGAGCAACAAGAGGTGCTAGTATTGGACACGTTAGCCCAGAAGCAGCTGAAGGTGGAATGATTGGTTTATTACAAGATGGAGATATTATAAACATTGATGTTGATAAATATATTTTAAGCGTTGATTTAAGTGATGATGAAATAGCACGTAGAAAAGCAAATTTCAAACCAATAAAAAAACCTATTAAATCATCTTGGCTTGGTCAATATAGAGCTTTAGTTACAAATGCAAGTAGTGGAGCGGTATTAAAAACAGATTTATAATTTTTTTGCTTGTTAAATTTACTCTTGATTAACCTATCATTGTAAAATAGTTTACATTGATAGGTTAAATTTCTAAATATAAATTTTAATTATTAAGGATTTAAAAAGTGAATAAAAAACTTTTCTTTACAACTATACTACTAGCTAGCTCTTTGCTTGCAAAAAATATTGAATTTGAAGAGATGGAAAAAAATCCTCAAAGAGTTAATCCAAATCAGCCAAATCAAATTTTATCTTTTGGTAATAGTATAAAATCTTCTGTTAGTTCTATTGTAAACATTTCTGCAAAAAGAAGTGTAAATCCTAATATTGATACTTTGCCTTTACAGATGTTTGATGACCCATTTTTCAAGAAATTTTTTGGTGAAGAGTTTTCAAATCAATTTAAACAAAATAGAGTTCAAAGATCTTTGGGATCTGGAGTTATTGTAACAAAAGATGGATATATTGTAACAAATAATCATGTTATTGAAAATGCTGAAGAGATAAATGTAACTATAGGTGATGATCCAACTGAATATAGTGCTAAACTAATTGGAAAAGATAGTGATAGTGATCTTGCTGTTGTAAAAATTGATATAAATAAGCCTTTAGTACCTATTAAATTAGGTGATTCTAGTTCTTTATTAGTTGGTGATGTTACTTTTGCTATTGGAAACCCTTTTGGAGTTGGAAATACTGTAACTATGGGAATTATCTCTGCACTAAACAAAAATAGAGTAGGAATCAATAGATATGAAAATTATATTCAAACAGATGCTTCAATAAATCCTGGAAATAGTGGTGGAGCTTTGGTTGATAGTAGAGGTGCTTTAATAGGAATTAATACAGCAATTTTATCAAAAAGTGGTGGAAATGATGGTATTGGATTTGCAATTCCTGTTGAAATGGTAAAAGATGTTGTTGGTAAACTTGTAAGTGATGGAAAAGTTATAAGAGGGTATTTGGGTGTTGTAATTGTTGATTTAGACAAAGATAGTCAACAAGTTTATAAAAGAAAAGAGGGAGCTATAATTTTAGATATTTCAAATGATACTCCAGCAGCAAAATATGGTTTAAAACGAGGAGATTTAGTTTATTCAATAAACGGTAAAGAGACTAAAGATAGAAATAGCTTACAAAATGCAATTGCTTCTTTTAAACCAAATGAAAAGGTTACACTTCAAATAGAAAGAGATAAAAAAGATATAGTTGTCGAGATAGTTTTGGCTGATAGATCAATAATTTCAGGAGTTCAACCAGATAGTGACCATACAATTTTAAATGGATTAAAAGTAAGTCTAATAAATGCTGAGATTATAAAAAAATATAGATTACCACTTGAGAGCATGGGAATTTTAATTACAGATGTTGAACCAAAATCAAAAGCTGAAAGATCTGGGTTTTTAGCAGGTGATATTATTATTCAAATTGAAGATGTTGAAATTAAAAATTATTCAAATATAGAAACAGCATTAAAAAGATATAATAATCAACATAAACGAGTTTACATAAATAGATATGGGCAAACGCTTATGTTTGTAATTCAATAAAAAGGATAAATTATTATTAAAATACTTATGATTGAAGATGATTTAGAGCTAGCTCAAATCATTACAGATTATTTAAAATCATTTGATATAGAAGTAACTACAACTGATAGTCCATATAATGGACTATCGATGTTGAATTTAAGCAAAGAGTATCAGCTTTTGATTTTAGATTTGACTTTACCTGAAATTGATGGTTTGGAACTTATTCCAAAAATACGAGAAAAATCTCAAATCCCAATAATAATAAGTTCTGCAAGAGATGATATTTTAGATAAAGTTATGGGTCTTGAAAGAGGTGCTGATGATTATCTACCAAAACCATATAATCCAAGAGAGTTACAAGCTAGAATCAAAACAATTTTAAAAAGAGTTGATAATAAACTTGATGATAAAAAATCACAAAAAGATAAAGTTTTTGAGCTAAAAGAGAGTGATATGCAAATTCTTTTTAAAGGTGAATCTTTGGTATTGACACTGGCTGAATATGATATTTTAAAACTACTTATTCAAAGAAATCATGGTGTTGTCTCAAGAGAAGATTTTATTTATACAAGTGACAATATAGAAGATGAATCATCTTTAAAAAATATAGATGTTATCATCTCAAGAATAAGAACAAAATTAGCAAATATAGATAACTCTAAACAATATATAAAATCAGTAAGAGGTATTGGTTATCAGTTAATATGATAAGAAATATCTCTATATCAACTTTTGTAAATATAATTTTTACATTAGCTTTTGTATCCATTTTTTTAACCTTTGCTATGTTTATTAGATATGACAAAGAGAGACACGATTTAAGTTTACAAAATAGATATGAGATGATTGCTGAAAATTTTTTAATACTTTTTCAAGACCATCCAAATGCTCAAAGATTAAATGAACTTTATAAAAAATTCAATGTAAAACCAATAGAAGACAGAGATAGAAAATTAGAGATTATAAACAATGCTCAAGAGTTAAAAATTACACAAAATTATCTTGGAACTTATAGAGTTTATAGGTTTGATGATATGTATTACATATATGTGCAACGATATGGCTACAATATTATTTTAAAAGATACAAAACATCATAACTACAATTTTGCATTTATAATTGCTGGATTTGTTCTTTCTTTGATTATATTTATATTTTTATATGAAATTTTAAATAGAAAATTGCGACCTTTGAAACTTTTAAACAGACAAATTATTGAATTTTCAAATGGAAATAAAGATATAAAATTGGAATATAAAAGTAATGATGAGGTAGGCACAATTGCTAAAAATTTTAATGAAGCTATAAATATTATAAATAATCAATCAAAATCAAAAGATTTGTTTATGAGAAATATGATGCATGAACTTAAAACTCCTATTACAAAAGCTATGTTTATTGCTGAAACTTTAGAAGATGATAAAACAAGAGAAAATCTTCAAAGAGCATTTAGAAGAATGGATGATATTATAAAAGAGCTAGCAACTGTTGAAAAACTTACTTCAAAAAATACTATGATTTATAAAGAGAAGATAAATTTTTTATCAATTTTTAAAAAAACAACAGATTTAATGCTTATAAATCCAGATAATATTGAGCAAAAAATAGAGGATTTTTGGTTTGAAGCTGATATATATATGATATCAATTGCTTTAAAAAATCTCATAGACAATGCAATAAAATTTTCAACAAATAAAAAAGCAATTATAGAAGCAAATAAGAGTTTTATAAAAGTAATATCACAAGGCGAGCCTTTGAAAAATGAACTCTCTTTTTATACAGATGCTTTTTATCAAGAAGATAAAAGAAGTAGCGGTTTTGGACTAGGACTTTATATTGTTAAAACTATTGTAAATTTACATAAATTTTCTTTAGATTATGAGTATGTTGATGGTAAAAATTGTTTTATTATAAAGATATTAAATAATAGTTAATTTAAAAACTTTAATTTTTATCTACTCTTACATCTTTCATTATTTCTAGCCAATCTTTATTGAAATTTTTTTTGATAAACTTTTCTTTATGCGGAATTATACAGTTAGAGCAATCATGATGTATAGAGTTTTCTGATACAAATTTTGAACCACTTTTTGAATCGATACTACAGTAAGAGTACAATATTTTATCATCTACATTTTTTAAACCTTTATCATTGAACCTAAAATATGAACAAGCACATAAATAGCAGTTTAAATCTTCCATCTCATGGCATTTTTTATTTAGGTTATATAAAGGGCAAAAATCTGGTTCATTTTTTTTCATATTATCATATTTAAAATATTCAATTATCTCATCTATTGATTTGTCTTCAAGTTTGTTCATAATAGTTTTGTGTAATTTTGCTTGGTTTAAAAACCACTCTTCATATGTCATAAATACTCTTTTTTATTAAATACTTTATTATATTAAAATATATTTAAGAGTAAAATTTTAATTCCTAAAGGAGTTTAAAATGTTTAGATTTTTATATATTATTTTGCTATCTTTGTTTTTTACATCATGTTCGGTTAAATCAAATTTAATTCAAGATGAGTTTACAAATATAAAAAAACAAAATACCTATGATAGATGTGCTAATTTTTCATATATTAGTTTAAGTGATGATATAAAATATGGAAAAATATTTACAGAGTATATAAGTCTTGATAGCTCTTGTAAATGGAATGGCTTAGCAAGAGGCTATTTTGTATCACTGTTTATGGATACAATTAAGGCAAAATCATATAAAGTGGTTGAGAAGAAAGAGTTTGAGAATATTGAAATATCTACTTATTTGGTTGATGAGTTATATTATGTAAATATAATCAATAAATATAAGGTTTTTGAAGATAAGTTAATGATAGATTATAGTGGAGTTTACTCTACAGATTTGATAAGAAATTATGATAAATCTTACGAAAATTTATATTTAAATAAACCTAGATTAGATACAGATTATTTTAATAGTTTGGTTAGATTCAATTTCTTTTATTCATATTTTTCAAAAGATAGTTCAGATTTCGGGAGGTAAAAATGCAAAGTAGAGGTTCATCATTTATTTTAGGAATATTCCTTTTTTTTGGTTTAATTGGATTGGGTTCTTTTATCGCAAATGGAATTGTAAAATTTAAAGAGTTGGATAGAACAGTTACAGTAAAAGGTTTATCAGAGAAAGAAGTTTTAGCAAATGTTGTAATAATGCCAATAAAAATGACACAAACAAGTAATGATTTAGAGGCTTTGATACAAAAAATTGATTATGATACAAATCAAGTTATAAAATTCTTGAAAGAAAATGGCTTAAAAGATGAAGATATAACTTTAGGTGCAGTTTCAATAGTTGATAAGATGGCAAATGAGTTTTCAAATCAAGATTTTGCAATGAGATATTTGGCTTCAAAGGTTATAAATATTTATAGTACAGAAGTTGAAAAAATTAGAGCTTTAAATAGTAAATTATCAGAACTTTCAAAAAAAGGTGTTCTTTTTAAAACAGATGATTATGATAGTAAAATAGAGTATATTTACACAAAATTAAATGAAATAAAACCTAGTATGATTGAAGAAGCAACTTCAAATGCAAGAGCAGTTGCACAAAAGTTTGCACAAGATTCAAATAGTAAATTAGGAAAAATTAAAAAGGCTAGTCAAGGTCAGTTTGAAGTTGCAAGTCGTGATAAAAATAGTGATCATATAAAAAATATTAGAATAGTTTCTACTATTGAGTACTATTTAGCAGATTAAAATAGTCTTTAAGAGGATTAAAATCCTCTTAAAGTAATTCCTAAAATAACAGCAATAATTCCCAAAAATATATTTATAGGAATAAGATATTTTGCTAATGGATTTAGCTGATTTTTAGCACTTAAAAAATCCCCACCATCAAAAGCTTTTTGAGCTTTGTCCCTTTTTATATAAATAACTACAAAAATAAGAGTCATAATAAACCAAATAATCTCTTTGGCAATTACAAATTTGTATAGCTCGGTATCTTTAAAATCTAAAGCTAAAATCAAAATAATAGCAGTAATTAAGAGAGTAATAATAGAAGGAATAACAATAGAAAAAAATCTTTTTAGATTTTCTAGAGTTCTTCCTAATCTTATCTTTGGTTCTTCTATATTTTGCATAGAGTAATGAACTGCAAATCTTATTACAATCATTCCACCTATCCAAACTATAGCAGATATTACATGAAGAAAAATAATTAAAGTTGAAAAATTATTAAATAATTCACTCAATTTTTAATCCTTATAAATTCTCTTTTGCATAAGTTAAAGCAGCAATTTTTGCCTCTTCAATTTTTGTTATATCTTTCCCACCAGCAGTAGCAAAATCAGGTCTTCCACCACCACCACCACCAACGATTGGAGCAATATTTTTAATCCAATCACCAGCTTTAATATTTGTATTTTTACTTCCTGCAACGATTAAAACTTTGTCATCTTTTGCTTGTAAAAGTAAAATTGCTAATTTTTCATTTGTATTTTTCATATCATCAACAATTTTCTTTAAGTCACCATTTTCAATAACAGCAACTACAACTTTTGTATCACCAATAATATCTTCATTTATTGGAGTCGATGTTTTACTTTGAGTATTTTTAATCTCATTTTTAAGCTCTTTAATTTCATTTTTAAGTTTTTTGATTCCAGCTATCATATCATTTGATTTTAATTCAGCTTGAATTTCTGCTAATTTATTCATCTGCTCTTTTGTATATTTAAATGCACTTGCTCCTACAACAGCTTCAATTCTTCGTATTCCAGCACTAACTCCTGACTCTTTAACGATATAAAAACTTCCAATTTCAGATACATTTCTCACATGAGTTCCACCACAAAATTCAACAGAAACATCTCCAAAGCTAATAACTCTTACAACTTCACCATATTTTTCACCAAACATAGCAATTGCACCTTTTTTCTTTGCAAGCTCTAAAGGTAACTCTTCAACTTTTCCTTTTAATGCTCTTGAAATCATAGAGTTAACTAAATCTTCAACTTCATTTATTTGCTCATTTGTCATTGCTTTTGGATATGTAAAGTCAAATCTTAGTTTATTTGCATCATTAAACGATCCAGCTTGAGAAACACTATCTCCTAAAATAATTCTTAATGCACTTTGAAGTAAGTGTGTAGCACTATGATGTTTTTCAATTTCATGTCTATTTATAACAACAGCTTCAATATTTTGATTTCTATTTAATTTTGTATCTTTTACATCTACTTTTGATAAGTTAAGATTATGGAATTTTGAAGTTTCAAGTACTACTGCATTTTTACCTTCAAACTCAATTGCTCCAATATCTCCATTTTGACCACCACTTGTTGCATAAAAAGGAGTTTTATCTAAAAGTACCCATCCAATTTGATTTTCTAAAGTTTCTACCTCTTTGAAATTCTCATCAAGTAAAGCTAAAATTTTTGAGTTAAAAGTAGTGTTCGTATACCCAACAAATTCATTTAAACCATATTTTTCAAGTAGAGTTTTAAAATCACCTTCATTTGAACTATCTCCACTACCTTTCCAAGCAGCTTTTGCCATAGTTTTTTGATTTGTCATAAGCTCTTCAAATTTATCTAAATCTACTTTTAGACCTTTGTCTTTTAGCATATCTTCTGTTAAATCAAGAGGGAATCCATAAGTATCATATAGTTTAAATGCAACTTCTCCACTAAAAATATCTTTAGTATTTACTAACTCATCATTAAATAGTGTAATTCCTGCAGAAATTGTTTTGAAAAATCTCTCTTCTTCAAGTGTTAATTGCTCTTTTATATAGTTTGCATTCTCTTTTAATTCAACATAATGTCCACCCATAATATTAACCAAAGTATCAACAAGTTGTGCCATAAATGGTTTTCTAAGACCTATTAAGTAACCATGTCTAATAGCTCGTCTGAGAATTCTTCTTAAAACATAAGGTCTGCCTTCATTTCCAAAAAGTATCCCTTGAGATAGCATAAATGAAGTTGCTCTTAAGTGGTCTGCAATAACTCTATATGAGCCAATATTCTCTTTAGTAGCTTTTTTATTTGCAATTTTTTCTAAAGTTTCAATTATTGGTTTAAAGCTTGAAGAGTCAAAGTTATTTAAAACTCCCTCTTTTATTGCAATAACTCGCTCTAATCCCATTCCTGTATCAATAGATGGTTTTGGAAGAGGAATTAGTTCGCCATCTTTTGTTCTTTCATATTGCATGAAAACAAGATTCCAAATCTCCAAAAATCTATCACCATCTCCACCCATTTTATCTTCTGGACTAGAAAAATATTCTTCTCCTTGGTCGTAGAAAATTTCACTACAAGGACCACAAGCTCCTGTATCTCCCATTGACCAAAAATTATCTTTATCTCCAAATCTTAAAATTCTTGAAGAATCTATATGTTTTGTCCAAATTTCAAATGCCTCATCATCACTTTCATGTACAGTAACCCAAAGTTTTTCTTTAGGTAAAGCAATATTTTTAGTAATAAATTCCCAAGCATAAGCAATAGCTTCTTCTTTGAAGTAATCACCAAAAGAGAAGTTACCAAGCATTTCAAAAAGTGTATGATGACGTGCTGTATAACCTACATTTTCTAAATCATTATGCTTTCCCCCAGCTCTAATACAAAGCTGACAAGATGTAGCTGTTTTATTTTCTGGAGCAGGGATATTTCCTGTGAAAATATCTTTAAATTGAACCATTCCAGCATTTGTAAACATCAAAGTTGGGTCATCTGGAACCAGTGGCATTGAAGATACTACTTCGTGCCCTTTACTCTTAAAAAACTCTAAATACTCTTTTCTAATATCCATTTTACTGTTTTCCATCTATAAAATTTTTGTACATTTTATCAAAAATATTATTTACTCTTGATTAGTAAGATTAGTAAAAAATGTTAATAATAAAACAAAATTTAAGGTTTTTATAGGTAAAATCTTTGAACTTTAATTGTAAAAATACAAGAAAAAGTTCATATACGGTTTAAAAAATTAATAATAAGGATAACAAAATGGGTAAATATATTGAATTAACATCAGCAAATTTTGATGCAACTACAAAAGAAGGTGTATCTTTAGTAGATTTCTGGGCACCTTGGTGTGGACCTTGTAGAATGATTGCTCCAGTTATTGATGAATTAGCAGGAGATTTTGAAGGAAAAGCAAATATTTGTAAAGTAAATACAGATGAGGAGCAAGATTTAGCAGTAAAATATGGAATTAGATCAATTCCTACAATTATTTTTATGAAAAATGGAGAAGTTGTTGACCAACTAATCGGTGCTACATCAAAACAAGCATTAACAGATAAAATAAACTCTTTATTATAATTTGAATTAAAATTTAAAAAGAGTTAAAGGAAGGTGTTTTGCATCTTCCTTTTTTTAATTTTGAACTTATTTAAGATAGATATTAAATATTAAATGATAAAATTTTTCCTTAGTTTTGTTTGCACTTTTATATTGGCTTACAAAATTTTTTAGTACCATTCTATTTTAAAAGAGTTATGGTGAAATATATATTTAGAAAATAAGGACTTAAAATGTTAGATTTAGCAATTATTGGTGGAGGACCAGCTGGACTTACAGCAGGTTTATATGCTACAAGAGGTGGTTTGGCAAATGTTGTAATGTTTGAAATGGGAATGCCAGGTGGTCAAATTACAGGTTCGAGTGAAATAGAAAACTATCCAGGTCAAGGTGCTGTTATGACAGGTATGGATTTAATGGCATCTTGGCCAGAACAGTGTCAAAAATTTGGTTTAAAACATGAAATGGCACAAGTTGAAAATATTACAAAAAATGGCGATACATTTAAAATTTTAACAAATGATAACAGAGAATTTGAAGCAAAAGCTGTTTTAATGGCAACAGGTTCAGTTCCTAGACGTGCTGGATTTAAAGGTGAAGATGAGTTTTTCGGAAGAGGAGTTTCTACTTGTGCAACTTGTGATGGATTTTTCTACAGAGGAAAAGAAGTTGCAGTTATTGGTGGTGGAGATTCAGCTTTAGAAGAGGCTTACTATTTATCAAAAATGTGTAAAAAAGTTTATTTAGTACACAGACGTGATACATATAGAGCAGCTCCTAGCACAATAGCTCATATGAAAAATGCTGAAAATATTGAAGAAGTTACAAATGTTTCAGTTGAAGAAGTTTATGGTGATAATAGTGGAGTTTTAGGTCTTAAAGTAAAATGTAATAAAACAGGTGAAATAAGAGATTTACCAACTCCTGGTGTTTTTGTTTTTGTTGGAAGAAATGTATTAAATGCACCACTAAAACAATCTGATGGAACTTTTTTATGTGATGTAATTGAAAGTGGAGAAGTTGTTGTTGATTTAAAAATGAGAACAACTACGAAAGGTCTTTGGGCAGCTGGTGATATTAGAATTGATGCAGCAAAACAAGTTGTTTGTGCTGCAGCAGATGGTGCAACAGCAGCAGTTGATATAATTGAATATTTAGGATAAATAGATGATTAAAATAGGTATTTTGGGTAGTTCTGGAAGAGTTGGAAGTTTATTAATAGATGATTTAAAAAATGACACAGAGGCAAAAGTCTCTTGTGTTCATGTTTTTGATAAAATAGAAAAAGTTTTACCACCAGATACGGTTGTAACAAATGATATAAATGTTTTATTTGAGCAAAGTGATGTAATTATTGATTTCTCAAGTCCCGTTGCAACTGAAGAGCTTTTAACAGCAGTTGTTGAGGGTGGAAAAAGAAAACCTCTTGTAATTGCAACTACTGGATTAAGTAAACACCAGCAAAACTTACTTCTTGAAGCTAGCAAGCTTGTACCTATTTTATATGCTACAAATATGAGTTTAGGGGTTGCAGTTTTAAATAAACTTGTAGCTCTTGCTTCTAAAGCATTAAGAGATTTTGATATTGAAATTGTTGAGCAACATCATAAACATAAAGTAGATGCACCATCAGGAACTGCTTTAACTTTGGCTGAACATGCAGCAAGTGCTAGAGATTTAGACCTTGATACTGTAAGAGTTTCAGGTCGTGATGGACAAATTGGAGCTAGAACTAAAGATGAAATTGCAGTTATGGCTTTAAGAGGTGGAGATATAGTTGGAAGACACACAGTTGGTTTATATAATGATGGAGAATTTTTAGAGTTAAATCATACAGCAACTGCTAGAAATACTTTTTCAAAAGGTGCAATAAAAGTTGCAAAATGGCTTGTAAAAAAAGATGCAAATCTTTACTCAATCAATGATGCTTTAGGTTTATAATAAGGAAATCAACAATGTGTGCAATAGTAGGAATATATGGAAATGATAATGCTGCAAGATTAGCTTCAATAGCTCTTTTTGCAATGCAACATAGAGGTCAAGAGGCAACTGGAATTTCATCATCTTGTGATGGTAAAATATATACAAAAAAAGATAGAGGTTTGGTTTCTGAAGTATTTAATGAAGAAGCATTAACTTACCTAAAAGGAAATATGGCAATTGGTCATAATCGTTATGCAACAGCTGGAAGTGATTCTGTTTTAGATGCTCAACCTGTTTATGCAAAATATAAATTAGGTCAAATATCAATCGTTCATAACGGTAATCTTATAAATAAAGATGAAGTAAGAAATGATTTGATAGATAAAGGTGCTATTTTTCAAACAGGAATGGATACTGAAAATCTTATTCATCTAATAGCAAAAAATACAAAAGATCATCTAAAAGATAGAATTATAGAGGCATTAAATAGAACTATTGGTGCATATTGTTTTATTGTTCAAAGTAGAAGTAAACAGTTTGTAATAAGAGATAGATATGGAATTAGACCTCTGTCTTTAGGAAAATTAAAAAGTGGTGGATATATAGTTGCTAGTGAAACATGTGCTTTTGATTTAGTTGGAGCAGAGTTTATTAGAGATGTAAGACCTGGTGAGATGTTAATATTTAGTGAAGAAGATGATATTGAATCTGTTCAACTTTTTGAACCAGAATTTAGACCATGTGCTTTTGAATATGTATATTTTGCTAGACCAGATTCTGTAATTGATGGTAAAAATGTATATACAACAAGAGAAAACATGGGTAAAGCACTAGCAAAAAATGATGTAAATAGCAAGATAAAATATGATATGGTTGTTCCTGTTCCAGATAGTGGAGTTCCTGCCGCTCTTGGTTATGCCGCTGCTAGTGGAATTCCTTTTAAATATGGAATTATTAGAAACCACTACATTGGAAGAACATTTATAGAACCAACTCAAGAGATGAGAAACTTAAAAGTAAAAATGAAATTAAGTCCTATGAGTTCAATTATTGCTGGAAAATCTTTACTTGTAATTGATGATTCAATTGTAAGAGGAACAACTTCGAAAAGAATAGTTAAAATGTTAAAAGAAGCAGGTGCAAAAGAGGTTCATTTTAGAGTTGCAAGTCCAGAGATAAAATTTCCTTGTTTTTATGGGATAGATACTCCTACAAAAGAGGAGTTAATATCAACTCAAATGACAAAAGATGAAGTTTGCAAATATATTGAAGCTGACAGTTTAGAGTATCTTTCAATAGATGATTTAGTAAATGCAATTGGAAATGATAGACACTATGCACTTGAAAGTTTTGATGGAGACTATTTCGTAAAAGCATAATGAGTAAAAATTTAAAAGAGGTATTGACTATTGGTCGATACTTCAAAAACAAATTTGGTGAAAAAGTATATAAAATCCCAATATCTATATCAGGTTTTACATGTCCAAATATAGATGGAACAAAAGCAAAAGGAGGCTGCTCTTTTTGTGAAAATGACTCTTTTAGCCCAAATTTACAAGAGAAAAAAACTAAATTTAAATTGAATCCAAATATTGAGCATAATCCATTTTTAGAAAACCAACTAAAACAACTTGAGATGCAGTTTATTGCAACAAAAAAAAGATTAGAAAATAAATTTAAAGCAAAAAAATTTATAGTATATTTCCAATCTTTTACAAATACTTATGCACCACTTTCAACTTTAAAAGCTTTATATGAAAAAGCTCTTAGTTTTGATGATGTTATAGGACTTAGTATTGGTACAAGAACAGATTGTGTAACAGATGAAATTCTTGATTTTTTATATGAAAAATCTAAGCAAAAAGAGATTTGGATAGAGTATGGAATTCAAAGCTTTTTTCAAACTACACTAGATAAAATAAATCGTGCAGATAATATTGAAAATATGAGATATTGGATAAAAAAAACAAAAGATAAAGGATTAAATGTTTGTGGACATTTAATTTATGGTTTACCAGATGAGAATCAAGAAATGATGTTAGAAACATTTAAACAAACTATTGATTTGAAAGTTGATAGTATTAAATTTCACCCACTTTATGTTGTAAAAAATACACTTCTTACAAATGAGTTTAAAAAAGGGAGATTTAATCCAATAAGTGAAGAGTTATACATAGACACGGTTGTAAAATCTATTATAACTTTACCACAAAATGTATCGGTTCAAAGAGTAACAGCAGGAATAGACGATGATACACTTTTATCACCTTTATGGTGTAAAAATAAACACCAACAGATGAAAAAAATAAGAATTGCTTTGGAAGAAGAAGGTTTTATTTATTAATATATTATTTTATTTTTAATAAATAATCCACAACATTTTCTATAAAAGCGTCATGTTTTCTATCTTTTCTATATGCAATATATAGTTTTCTTAGCATTTTTTGATTGCCAATTCTTGATTCATATAAAGCACCTGACTTAAGTAGTGATTCAATAGCATTTCTTGAAACAATAGATACAGCAGGAGTTGCATTTTTATCAGAGTGTAAAACAGTTTGAACAATAGTTGTAGCACTTGTAACTTCACTTGTAACTTCAAATGTATCACAGTCAGGATAGTTTGCTTTTTCAAGACACTCTTTAAAAATTGACCCTGTATTTGACTCAGGATTTCTACAAATCCATTTGTAAGATAATAAATCTTCAGGTTTTGCACGTGCTGGAAGCTTTTGGTTTGAGAATATTACAATCTCATCTTCCATCCACTCTCTATAAATAATCTCATCATTTGAAATATAGTTTTCAACAAGTGCAATATCTATTTTTTTATCTAGTAAATCTTCTATAGCTTCATGTGAAACAGATACATTTATTGATACATCATTATGAATATTTTCTTTAAGATTATTTAAAAATCTAGGAAGAATATAATTTCCTATTATAAAACTAGCACCAAAAATAAAAGTTGTATTTTTATTCATAATTTTTAAAAGTTCTTTTTCAGCACTATTAACGCACTTTTCAATTTTTAAAGCAATTCCATGAAGAATTTGACCCTCTTTTGTGAGTTTAATACCATTTTTCTTTCTATCAACAATTTGAACATCTAGATAATCTTCTATAAACTTCATTTGTTGAGTAACGGCTGGTTGAGAAATACCTAGTTTGGCAGATGCTTTCGAAAAAGACTTCTCTCTTACAACAGTTAAAAAAGTCTCTAGTTTAGCAAAATCATTGAGCATTAAATTCTCCAAAAATAAATTGGCAAAATGATAACATTTATTTATATATAGAATAATTAAGAGATATAATATTTTTATAAATTTTATGCTATAATCTAGCTTTATTGGAGAAAAAATGTCTGAAAATTTATTAATATCACTAAACGATTCACAAAAAAGTGCTGCTCAACATATAGATGGACCTTTGCTTATTTTAGCAGGTGCTGGAAGCGGAAAAACAAAAACAATTACAACTAGATTAGCATATTTAATTTCTATTGGAATAGATCCCAAAAGTATTTTAACACTTACTTTTACAAACAAAGCTGCAAATGAGATGCGAGATAGAGCTTTCTCTCTTTTAGATACAAATAGTTTAAATACACCTCCACTTTTATGTACATTTCACAAATTTGGACTTCTTTTTTTAAAGTTTTATATAAGTGAATTAAATAGAAAGAATAATTTTATAATAATTGATAGTGATGACAAAAGAAGAGTTCTAAAATCAATAAACAAAGAGATACCAACAGCACTTTTAGGAAGTGAAGTATCAAAATATAAAAACTCTATTATGACTCCAAGTGATGTAAAATCACAAGCACAAGGGAAACTTTATAGTGAAATTGCAGATATTTACGAAAAATATGAAGAGCATTTATTAAAAAACAATCTTGTAGATTTTGATGATTTACTTCTTTTACCTTATAAAATTTTAAAAAACAATCAAAAATTAGCAGAATCTACAAGCCAAAAGTATCAATATATTATGGTAGATGAGTACCAAGATACAAATGAACTTCAATATAGACTTTTAAGGCTTCTTTGCTCAAACCATGATAATCTTTGTGTTGTTGGAGATGATGATCAAAGTATTTATGGATGGAGAGGAGCAACAATTAAAAATATTTTGAATTTTAATGAACATTTCAAAAGAGCAACTATTGTTAAACTTGAAGAAAATTATAGATCAACTGATACTATTTTACACCATGCAAATGCTTTAATTGAGCATAATCGTGATAGGTTAGGAAAAAAACTTGTAGGTACAAAAGATAAAGGTAGTTCTATAAAAGTTTATGAATCACACGATGAAAATGAAGAAACAAGAAAAATAGTAGATGATATAAAAAAATTGTTACAAACAGATGAAAAAGCGAAAGATATTGCAATTTTATTTAGAGTAAATGCTCTTAGTCGTTCTTTAGAAGAGGGATTTAATAAAGCAGGGCTTAATTATAAACTTGTTGGTGGAATGAAATTTTATGAAAGAACAGAGATAAAAGATTTAATAGCATATTTTAGAATTTTAACAAACTTAAGTGATAATTTTTCTATAAAAAGAGTTATAAATAAGCCAAAAAGAGGAATAGGTGCAACTACTATTGATAAACTTGAAGAGAAAGCAAATGAGTTAAATAGTTCTATTTTTGATATGATCCAAAAGTTAAATGCTGATGAATTAAGTGCAATTGTTGGTAAAAAAAATGCAAGAACTATAAAAGTTTTTGAAGCATCTATTTTAGATTTGCGAGAACTTATGATTCAGTCAAGAATGAGGCTTTTAGATAGTTTTGAAGAGACTTTTGATTATAGAGCTTCTTATGATAATCTTCCAGATGGTTTTGAAAGACAAGCAAATATAGATGAATTTTATGGATATATAAGAGACTTCTTTTTACAAAATCCACACCTAGATTTAAAAGATTTTTTAAATGAAATTGCATTAGAAAATCAAAATGATGAATATAGCAACGATGCTATTTCCATGATGAGTATTCATGCTTCGAAAGGTTTAGAGTTTAAGCATCTTTTTATTATTGGGCTCGAAGAGGGTTTTTTCCCAATTATTGGAGATGGTACAGATTTAGAAGAAGAAAGACGATTAGGATATGTTGCATTTACAAGAGCTATGGATAATTTAACTTTATCTTTTGTACATTCAAGATTTTATAAAGGGAAAAGAGCTCAATTAAATAAAAGTAGATTTTTGGTTGAAAGTGGTTTAGTAAAAGGGAGTTTAGTTATTGAAAAAAGCTCTGGATTTAAAAAAGGTGATATGGTAAGTCATAAGATTTTTGGACAAGGAAGAGTTGAAAAAGCAGTAAATGCTGGAAAAGATTATAAACTTACTATAAACTTTGGTGGACAAAAAAGAGATATTTTGTCATCTTTTGTAGAGAAAAACTAGAGGTAAAATTTGCAAAAAAGAGTTTATGAAAAAGGTGAAATAAATAAGCTTTTTGTGGTAAATAAACCAATGTTTATTAGTTCAAATTTCTATTTAAATAGATTTAAAAGAGCTTATAAAAATAAAAAAGCTGGATTTAGTGGAACTCTTGATCCTTTTGCAAAAGGTTGTTTGATTGTTGCATTTGGACAATATGCAAAGCTTTTTAAATATTTAGAAAAAGCTCCAAAAGTTTATAAAGCTGTTATTTGGCTTGGAGTTAGTTCTGAGTCATTAGATATTGAGAGAATCCAAAATATAGGATTTCAAAAAAAACTTGATACTGATTTTATAAAAAAAGAGATTGAAAAATTAAAAGGTGAAATAGAGTATATTCCTCCAAAATTTTCAGCCAAAAGAGTAAATGGACAAAAAGCTTATGAAATTGCTAGAGAAGGATTGGAATTTGAACTAAAAAGCTCAATTATGAAAGTATTTGATATAAAATTTATTAGATACAATCATCCTTTTATTAGCTTTGAAGTAAAAGTTAGCGAAGGCACATACATTCGTTCTTTAGCACAAATATTTTTAAAGAATATTGGCTCTATTGGAACTTTGAGTTATCTAAAAAGAGTTAGTGAAGGAAAATTTTATTTCGAAAATCACAAAGAGTTAAATCCACTTAATTTTATAGATTTACCAAAAAATAACTATACTGGAACAAAAGAGTGGTTAGAAGTTGGTAAACGAATTTCAAAAGATTATTTGAGCATAAAAATAGATGGAAAATATATTATAGAGCTTGATACATTTTTTTCTATTATAGAAATAATAGGTGATGAAGTTAAATATTTATTAAATAAAGTTCCAAAAATAGAGGCAAAAAATGACTAAAAAATCATATTCAAAGGTAAATATTTTTTTAAAAATTGTTGGATTAAGAGATAATTATCATCTAATAGCTTCAAGATTTGTAAGAGTAAAAAATCTTTTTGATACTATTAGTTTTATAAAAAAAGATGTTGATAATTTTTCGATTGAGGGAAATTTTTCATGTATTTTAGAAAAAAATACAGTTTATAAAGCTTATAAAGAACTTGAAAAATTTGATGAAGTAAAAGAGTTTTTTAAAAAAAATATTGTAAAAATAGATAAAAATATTCCAGAATTTGCGGGACTTGGTGGTGGAAGTTCAAATTGTGCTACTTTCTTAAATATGGTAAATATTGCATGCAATTTGAATTTAAATAAAGAAGAATTAGCAAAAATTGGCTCAAATATTGGAGCAGATGTACCATTTTTTGTATATGAATTTGATAGTGCAAATGTTAGTGGAATTGGTGAAATTGTTCAAGAGTTCAAGGAAGAGTTAGTTGATATTGAAGTTATTACACCAAAAATTGCTTGTGATACAGGAAAAATATATAAAAACTTTAGAGAAAAATTTTATAAAGAAGAAAATATGCAAAAAGTACAAGATGATGTTAAAGAGCTTTTTGCTACAAATTCAAAAGATATTTTAGAAAAATTTAGTATAAATGAAGCAAATGATTTATATTTTCCAGCTTTGGATTTAAATAGCGATTTAAAGAAATTTGAAAAAGATAATTGGTTTTTTAGTGGAAGTGGAAGCTCATTTTTCAAAATTTTATAAGGAAATTATGTGGCAAAAAAAGAGATAAAAAAAAATTTAGTATTTAAAAATAAAAAAGCATTTCATGATTTTACAATTTTAGATAGCCTTGAAGCTGGAATTATGCTTGAAGGAAGCGAAGTAAAAGCTATACGTGAAGGAAGAATAAACTTAAAAGATAGTTTTGTGCGAATAATTAAAGGGGAAGTTTTTCTTTTAAATGCACATATATCACATTTAAGCACAACTCATAGTACATATAGACCAGATGAAAGAAGATCTAGAAAACTACTTTTACATTCAAAACAAATAGCAAAAATGTACTCAAAAGTAACAAAAGATGGGATAACTCTTGTTTGTACAAAATTGTATTTTAATGACAAAAATATGGTAAAAGTTGAAGTTGCAACTGCTCAAGGGAGAAAGCTTCATGACAAAAGGGAAGTTTTAAAAGAAAAAACTCTAAAAAGAGAGAGTGAACAAGCTGTAAAATCTTATAAATAAGATAATTTTTATCTTGATTTTATTGTAAAAAATAGTTATAAATAAAGCTAATTTGTTAATTTATTGTTAATTTTTTTGTTTAGTTTAAGTTTTTCTTCGATACTATTTTGGCTAATAAGTGACATTTTGTGACTTGTATATAAATTTTGTAGGAGGAAATTGATGCAAAACAGTGCACAAATTGAGTATGACTACTCTGTTGCTAAGTGTTTTACATTTACAACAATCTTGTTTGGTATCATTGGTATGACAATTGGTGTTGTACTTGCTTTTCAATTGGCTTTTCCAGAGCTAAATTATTTAGCAGGAGAGTATGGTACTTTCAGTAGATTAAGACCATTGCACACAAATGGTGTTGCTTTTGGATTTACACTAAGTGGGGTTTTTGCTGGTTGGTATTATATATCGCAAAGGGTTTTAAAAGTTTCATTAAAAGAGTCTCCTTTTTTAATGGTAGTTGCAAAACTCCATTTTTGGGTATATTTTATAACAATTCTTTTGGCTGTTGTTACTCTATTTATGGGTATTACAACTTCAAAAGAGTATGCAGAACTTGAGTGGCCACTAGATATTCTAGTTGTTGTTTTCTGGGTTCTATGGGGTATTTCAGTATTTGGTATTATTGGAATTAGAAGAGAAAGAACACTGTATATTTCAATTTGGTATTTTATTGCTACATTTATAGCAGTTGCAATGCTTTATTTATTTAATAATATGGAAGTTCCAACTGCACTTGTAAGTGGATATGGTTCTTGGATACACTCTGTTTCTATGTATGCTGGTACAAATGATGCTATTATTCAATGGTGGTATGGACACAATGCTGTTGCATTCGTATTTACTACACCTATTATTGCATTAATTTACTACTTCTTACCAAAAGAATCAGGTCAAAATATTTATTCATATAAACTATCAATCCTAGCATTCTGGGGATTATTATTTGTTTATTTATGGGCTGGTGGACACCACTTGATTTATAGTACTGTTCCAGATTGGATGCAAACTATGGGTTCTGTTATGTCTGTTGTTTTAATTTTACCATCATGGGGATCTGCGATTAATATGCTTTTAACTATGAAAGGTGAGTGGAATCAGTTACAATCTAATACTGTAATTAAATTTATGGTTTTAGCTTCAACATTCTATATGTTAACAACACTTGAAGGACCAATTCAGTCAATTAAATCTGTTAACGCTATTGCACACTTTACAGATTGGATTCCAGGGCACGTTCATGATGCGGTTTTAGGATGGCTTGTATTTATGATTATGGCTGCATTGTTCCATATGGTTCCTAGAATGTTTAAAAGAGAAATATATTCAAAATCATTGATGGAGACACAATTCTGGTTACAAACAGTTGGAATTATTTTGTACTTTACATCTATGTGGATTGCAGGTATTACTCAAGGTATGATGTGGAGAGCTTATGATGAGTATGGTTCATTAGTTTACTCATTTATTGATACAGTTACAGTGTTACATCCATACTATACAATTAGAGCGGTTGGTGGTTTAATGTACTTAATCGGTTTCTTTATGTTCGCTTACAACATCTATAAAACAATTAGATGTGGTAGAGTACTTGATAAAGAACCAGTAAATGCAACTCCAGTAGCTGCTTAAGAAAGGGGAAAAAATGTTTCATTGGTTAGAACAAAGACCGTTTTTCTTTGCGGTAATGGTATTTATATTTGTTGCATTTGCGGGTGTAATTGAAGCAATTCCAGACTTTGCAAAGCAAGCAAGACCAACAGTTGGTACAAAACCATATTCAGTGTTGGAATTAACAGGAAGACATGTTTATATTAAAGATTCTTGTAACGCATGTCACTCTCAATTAGTAAGACCATTTAAATCAGAGACTGATAGATATGGTATGTACTCTTTAAGTGGTGAATATGCTTATGATAGACCATTTTTATGGGGATCAAAAAGAACTGGTCCTGATTTAATGAGAGTTGGAAACTATAGAACTACAGATTGGCATGAAAACCATATGAGAGATCCAAAAGCAGTTGTTCCAGGAAGTATAATGCCTGCATATGAGCATCATTTTACAAAAATTGCTGATATAGAGACTGCATATGCAGAAGCTTATACTGTAAAAACAGTATTTAACACTCCATATGATCAAGAAGGTATGCCAAAGCTTGGAACTTGGGAAGAAGCTAAGGCAGCTGCTTTAGAAGAAGCAAAAGTTATTGCTGCTGATATGAAAGATGAGAAGGTTAAACAAGCTGTTGCAAATGGTGAAGTTCCTGAAATTGTTGCATTAATTGCATATTTAAATTCTTTAAAATAGAGGTTCATTATGGATTATGAAACATTGATGACATTTCAAGGTTATGCAAAATTCTTTTTGATATTAGTAGTATTTATACTATTTTACTCTTATGCTTTTTCGATGTATAGAAGACAAAAAAGAGGTGAAAGAGATTTTGAAAAGTATTCAAAGCTTGTACATGATGATTCAAGTGTTTCTGTTCCTCTTGAAGAAAGAGATACTAAAAAAGTTATAGGTAATAAGGAGAAATAAGATGAAATCTATGGTTATAGGTGGAATAATTCTTATCATCGCATTAATGGCAGGAACTTACTTTGTTGCAGGTGATGCTTTTAATAGTGATGATTATATCAATACATTAACATTTTTGGGAGCAGCTGCTATTCTTACAATTAGTACGTTTGTTGTTCTAAAATATATTAATCAGATGAAAAATGATACAGCAAGTGGTGAGCTAGCTGATGAGAATTGGGATGGAATAGGTGAGTATAAAAACCCTGTTCCAACAGGTTGGGCTATAATATATGTTGGCGCAATTATTTGGATGTTTTGGTATTTCACAATGGGTTATCCAATTAATGGATTTTCTCAAATTGGTCAATGGAATGAAGAAACAAATGAGTATAATGCTAAGTTTAAGGAAAAATGGACAAATCCTAATGAGCAAACTCTAAATGCAATGGGACAATCTATATTTTTAGTTCAGTGTGCTCCTTGTCATGGAGTTGATGCAGAAGGAATTTCAGGAAAAGCTCAAGATTTAACAAAAAGAATTAGTAAAGAGCAAGTTGAATATACAATTAGAAATGGTTCTAATCATTTAACTGAAGCATACCCTGGTGGAATGCCTCCAATGATGCTTAGTGAAGATGCTGATATTAAAGAAGTTTCTGCTTATGTAGCAAATGGATTTAAAGGTGAGCAACCAGCTGCTTATGCAACTTGTGTGGCTTGTCATGGTGATAATGGAGAAGGAATGCCAATGGTAGGTCCAAATATTAAATCTTATGATGATTCTCTTGTAACAGCAGTTTTAAAACAAGGTAAAAAAGGTCTTTTAGGTCATATGCCAAGCTTTAATGAAAGATTAAATGAGACTCAAGAGAAAGCTTTAGCTTCATATATTAGAAGTTTAGGAGATAAGTAATGGCAAACAATACACAAATGAATGAAAATGAAAGAGGAATTTTTAAATTACACGGTATAACTGGAATGTTAATAGCTGTTGTTTTACTTTTAACAATTCTTGCAGTATTAGTTTTTAATGGTGTTTTAGTTCAACAAAGAGAAGCTTCTAATGCTTATCAAATTAATCAAGACTTAAATGCTTTAAAAGCAAATAGTCCTGACAACCACAAACATTACCAATTAATTGGTAATGGTAAATAAGGAGTGAAGTATGGACAGATTAATTACTATTTTACTTTTGGTTTCGGCTCTTATGACGATTTATTATGCATTTTTCGACCAAGCAAAAGTGTTTGTTGGTTAAATGATAAATTTTAAATTCTTAAAAGTAGGAGTGATTTTTTCACTTCTACTTTTTTTATATACAAATAGTTTTGCACAAAATTTTATATTAAAAGATGATTTAATAGATATTAGGGCAAAAGATAAGATCGTTGAGATTGGTAGTGAAGTTAAGACTAAAACAGGTGTAAATATTTATGTTTATTCAACTTCTAGTTTTAATTTAGATAAAGATATATCTACAAAAGATAAAATAGATTATATAAAAAATTATGAACTAAATATTTTAAAAAATCTTGAAACCCCTTATGTGATAATAACAATTTCACTTGAAGATACTCATGTGAATTTATACTACAGTGACACTTTAGAAAAAATAATAGATAAAAATGAAATTCTTGATGATTATGTTGTGCCTTTGTTGGCATCAAAAGATAAAAATACTGTTGCTTCTAAAGTAAGTGCGTCTGTATTAAATGGATATGCTGCAGTAGCTGATAAATTAGCAGATTCTAAAAATGTTGAACTTGAGAGCAATATTGGAAATCAAGGAAGAGTTGCTAGTACGATCTGGAGAGTATTTATATATTTTGTATTATTATCTGCTCTTTTAGCATATATTTATGCAATTTTAAGAAAGAGAAAATAGTATGAAAAAAAGAAATTATTGGCCATTATATTTTATAGCAATTTTTGCTTTTACTGTTTATATGATTATTTGGACAATTTATAAAGCTATGCAAGCCCCGGTTGTTGAAGATAGAAGTTTTATGCAAAAATACCAATATGTAGATGAAAATTATAACAATATAATGACATCAAATATAAACTTTTTGGAAAAATATAGTTTAGAATTAGAGTTAAATGGAAAGATTTTTCCACTTACAACAGAAGATATAAGATATGGTCAAAGAGTTATTGAAAAGTATTCAAACCATAAAGATGTTTTAAAAAGTGGAAAAAATAGCTTAAAAATTTTAGTTTTAAATAAAACAACAAAAGAGATAATTCCTTTAAGTATTGATTTACTTATTACAAAGACTATGTCAGATGATAGTAATGTAAATCTCAAAGATGAAAACTTTACAAAAGATAAAAACATTTATACTACTAATTTTAGTTTAAATGAAGAGACAAACTGGATTATAACAGGAAGTTTTAAAGTAGAAAATGAGACAGGATTTATCTTTATAAAAACAAATGCTAAGTAAAAAAAAACTTATAATTTTTCCTACGCAAAGAGCAATTAGAAACTATTTAGAGAAGAAAAAATCTCTAAATACTCTTTTGCCAACTTGCCTTACAATTGATGATTTTTTAAAAAAATCTATATACTTTGAAAATAAAATTTATTGTGACGAAGAGCAAAGAGTACTTCTTTTAAGTGAAGCAATAAAAGATATTGACATTAAAAAACTAGGAATTAGTTCTAGTTTTACAAAATTTTTAACTCAAAGTGAATATATATATAGATTTTTTTTAGAAATATCTAGTGAAGGTATTGATATAAATGAGATTAAAACAAAAGATACTTATGAATTTTATAGTGAGCATTTAGCAATATTAGGTGAAGTTTTAAAAAATTATAAAAAACTTTTAGATAAAAACTTATTTGTCGATAGATTAAATTTGAAAGATAATTATAGGATAAATCTAGATTATTTAAAGCTTTTTGAAGATATTACAATATATTTTGAAGGATATTTTACAAAACAAGAGTTTGAAATTATTATAAAAATTTCTCAAGCTAAAGATTTAAAAATAAACTTTTTTTCAAATATTTATAATCAAAAATCTCTTCAAGTATTTAAAAATATGGATTTTGAAATAAAATTAGACCATATTTATACGATTAGTCTTTCCAAAAAAGAGATTATCAGCGAAATATTATTAGAAGAAACTAATAAAAATATTGAAATCAAAGGTTTTTCATCGAGACTAAACCAACTTTCATATATCAAATCATCAGTAGTAAATTGTGTTAATTTAGGTATAAATCCGAATAAAATTGCAGTTATATTGCCTGATGAGAGTTTTGCTTCAAGTTTGGAGCTTTTTGATAAAGAAAATTATTTTAACTTTGCTATGGGAAAAAGTATTTTAAACAAAAAAATATATCAAAAATCAAATGCTATATATAATTTTATATTAGAAAATGAGCTAAAAAATATTGAAAATATAAAGTTTTTGGATTTAGATTTTGAATTTATAGAAAAAGAGATTAAACATTTTTGGAATAAACTTTGTACAAAAGAGAGATTTATACAAATAACAGATTTCTTAAAAATTAATGAGCAAAATATTGAACTTTTGGAAAAATATGATGAGATGGTATATAAATTAAATTTTGTACTTTTCTCACAAAATTTTGATTTGAGACTAAAAGATATTTATAAAATTTTTCTTCAAAAATTAGCAAAAATATCTTTAGATGATGCACATTCAGGAAAAATAACAGTTATGGGACTTCTTGAGACACGGCTTATAGATTTTGATGCTATTATTATTTGTGATTTTAATAACTCATTTATTCCAAAAATTTCATTAAAAGATAAATTTTTATCTACAAAAGTAAAATATTTGGCAAATTTACCAACAAAAATTGATAGAGAGAACCTTCAAAAATATTATTATAAAAGATTGATAGACTCTTCAAAAAATATATTTATCTCTTATGTTGAATCAAAAGAAGATGATATTTCAAAGTTTGCTTATGAGTTATTTTCTGATATAAAGATTTCAACAAAGGATGATGAATATAAAGATATTTTATACAAGAGTAGAAAGCTTGAATACAAAGATGAAGAGATTTTTTTAAATATTGATTTGACAAAGCAATCTTGGTCAGCAAGTGGCTTAAAAATGTTTTTAGAGTGTAAAAGAAAGTGGTATTTAAACTATATTTTAAAATTGAAAGAACATACAATTTCTAAACTTCCGAAGAGTTTTGAACTTGGTAATATAGTACATAGTATTCTTGAAGAGTATTATAAAAATAAGAATTCAAACATAGATGATATTTTTCTAAAATATAAAAGTAGCAATCCATTTTTAATTCTTGATTTAGAAGTTTTTAAACATAACATTAAAAAACTTTTAGAAGATGATAAAAATAGATTAGAAACTAGAGAAATAGTTGAGATTGAAAAGAAATTTTCTGTAAATTTTAATGAATTTGAATTAATTGGAGTTATAGATAGAGTTGATAAATTTGAAGATAATTATGAGCTAATAGATTATAAAACTTCAAGAAGCTTGAAAATAGATACAATAAATACATATAGTAAATCTTGCGATTTTCAATTGGAGTTTTATTTTTTAGCAATAAAAAATTTGTATAAAACGACAAATATAAAAGCTTTTTATTACGATATTTTTGAAAATAGTTTGAAGCAAGAAGTTGTTTTAAATGAAAAATTGGAACTTTTACAAATTATTTTTGATGATTTAAAAAATCAAAGCAAAAGTAAAATTGATTTTTGTAAAACTGAAGATAAAGCTATTTGTACCTATTGTACTTATAAAACTATTTGTAATAGAGATTAGTTTTTAAAAATGGGTTTTTTAACCCAATTTTAAACTATTTTATAAGTGAAGATATTGCTTTGAAGTTTGGATTTTTTGCATCTAAAGTTAGCTCAAATAAAATTGATTCATAAGTAGTTGGAATTGCACCTGCTTGAATTAATCTTTTTATTGCCATTTTGTGGTCAAGCTTTGTTCTACTTCCACAACAGTTTGTTACTAAAATAACATTAAAACCATTTTCAAGTAAATCTATACAAGTTTGTAAAACACAAACATGAGTCTCTATTCCAGCAACAACAATATTTTTTTTACCAGATTTTTTAAAAGCATTTAAAATATCACTATTTTGACATCCTGAAAAAGTAGTTTTTTCATAGGCTTCATATTCACTTACAAGCTCTTTTAAAGGCTCTATTGTTTCGCCAATTCCTTTTTTATACTGCTCATTTACAATAATAGGAACATTTAAAGTTTTCATACCTTTTACAAGTATTGGAAGGGTTCTTAAAAGTTCATCTTTATTTCCAATATGTGGGAAAAGCTTTTCTTGAACATCAACTAAACAAAAAAGTGTATCTTCGATTTTTATTCTCATATTTTTTCCTTTTAAATGGTTCCAATTTTAAAGGAACCGTTCATTTAATAAAGTCTTGAAAAAGAAATATATCAAAGTAGTGTAGCTAGAAACTAGCTTTTAAATCATCTCAATTGTTATTTAAAAGCCATAGCTTCAGCTCTTTTTAGAAGCTCAACTGCACCTTTTTTTATAAACTCATTTGCAAACTCTCTTCCAGCAGTTTCAAAAGAGTTTATATCTACAACCTTTTCATCTTTTATATATTCCGTTCCATCAGGAAGCCCAACTATTGCAGATATTTTTACGCTCTTTTCATCTTGTATTGTAGCTTTTACACCTATTGGAACTTGACAACCACCTTGAAGCGCATCTACAAATTCTCTTTCTATTGTTGATTCAATTTGTGCATCTTTGTCATTTAAAACTTTAACTATTTTTATAATTTCTGGATTATTTGTTGTCTCAATTCCTAAAGTTGCTTGTCCCATAGATGGAATCATAACATCTGTTGAAATTGGTGAAAAATATGTAACCTCATTTTGCAAATTTAACTTTTCAATTCCAGTTGCTGCAAGAATTATTGCATCATACTCACCTGCATTTAGTTTTGCTATTCTTGTATTTATATTTCCTCTTAAATCTTTAAGTTCAATATCAGGTCTTAACATCTTTATAGCCATTCTTCTTCTTAAACTTGTAGTCCCAACAACGGCACCTTTTGGTAAATCTTCTATTGATTTGTATTTATTGCTTAAAAGTGCATCTTGAGGATTAAATCTTTTTGAAACTGCTGCAAGAACTAAACCATCTTCAAACTGTGTTGGAACATCTTTTAAAGAGTGAACAGCTAAATGGGCAGTTCCTTCAAGCATTGCAACTTCAAGCTCTTTTGTAAAAAGCCCTTTTCCACCAATTTTTGCCAAAGGAACATCTAAAATCTTGTCACCTTTTGTAGTAAACTCTTGAAGTTCAACTTCCATATTTGGATAGTGTTTTAAAAGTTCAGCTTTTATATACTCACTTTGCCAAAGTGCTAGCTGGCTTCTTCTAGTTGCAATTACAAGTTTATCCATAATTTCCTCTTTCTATTTTTTTATTAAAGATTTATATAATTCTTTAGTTGGGTCAATCTCACCATTAACATATATAGTAGGAGTTCCAGAAACTAAAAGATCATCACCAGATGCTATCTCTTTTTCAAGATTACTAACTATCTCTTTTTTATTTAAATCTTGAATTTTAATATTTGTTTGTAACTCTTTATTGAATGCTTCTAAAATAGTTTTTTCATCTGTTGTTGATGGTGCAAAATGTTTTGTCCAGTCAATTTTATATGCTTTTAAAACTATTTCTTGCCCTAATTTTGTTTTTGCTATGTCAATCAATTTAGATAAAGTTGTAGATGCTGGGTGTATATGAGTTAATGGAAAAGCGTAGTAATAAAGTGCAATATTATCGCTATTTTTATTTACAAATTCAATAACTTCTGGAACATATTGTACACAAAATGGGCAAAGTGGATCTGAAAAAACAACAATTTTATCTTTTGCTTTTTCATTACCAGCTATTAGTTTTGATTTTTGATAGTATTTATCTGTTAGGCTTGGAACAATAGTAGATTTAAGTGATTTTGATGTTTTTATATCGAATAAATCTGTTGCTACAACTTTTCCATCACTAAATAAAGTATCTTTAACTTTCATGTTTTTATCTTGAATTACTGCATCAAAATCCAAAATATAACCATACCATCCTTTTGCTTCAAGCTCTTTTTTATAAAAAATTTTTATATTATTTGCTTTAACATTTGGATTTTGTGATAATCTTTTTTTCTCAAAATCAATCACTAGGTTATCATTTGCAAATAGAGTTGCACTCGCTATTGAGCTTAAAACTAATAGTTTTGTAAGTTTGTTCATATTCTTCTTTCCTTTTAAATAATTTTATAGTCTATCTTTTTTTGTTTAATTGAAAGTTAATTTTCAACTTCTCGATTTTACTGTAATTTTTTTAATATCAAATAACTCTTTTGCTTTATTTAGCATTTTTGAATTTAAAATATCATCAATTTGTAACTCTTTAGAATATATTGCTTCATTATGACTTTTTGTTATATCTGCAACACATCCACTTCCTAACTCTATGTCTTCGATCATTGAACCAGTTTCATTTAAAAAACTATCATCTTCTTTGGGCTCTTTTAATAAGGTGGCCTCCTCCTTTTTAAAATTTAACTCAATATTTGAGCCAAAAATATCTTGAGCAAATGTTTTTATAAGCCCAAAATATTTAAAAAGTAACTGTCTCTCTTCATCTTTTGCATAAGAGATAATATTTAAAATATTGTTTGAAAACCCAGCAAAAATGAAATTCTTTTCAAAGCATTCTCCTAAAATAGGGTCTCTGTCATAAACTTTTTCTATTAATATTTGATATTTATCGCTATCTTTATTTGTCTCTTCTTCAAAAGGTACATAAGATATATCTTCAAAATTACTTTTTTCTATAATATTATCTTCTATAATAGTTTCTTTATTTTTTGATTCTTCCTTGATTTGAGGTTTTGGCTCTATATTAATCTCATTTTTAGTTTCAGTTTTTGTAGGAATTTTTTCTATTTGTTCTATAATATCATCTATACTTTTTAGATTTGTTGCCTCAATTAGTTTAAGTAAAGTTAAAATTAATACAAATCCATCGTCACTATTTAAAACTAAAAGATATTTAGCTTCACTTAAAATTCTAAAAAATCTATCAAATAAAGTAATATCAAATCTAACATCTTTTGAAATCATTTTATCTTTTAAAAAAATAGTAATTTCATCACAAATTTGACCAACTTCATATTCTTGAAGCTCTTGAAGTAAAGGGTTTATATCTTCTTTATTTAATATAACTTTAAATATTTTTTCCATTAAAGCTGGATTTATTAATCCTAGCATATCAACAACACTAGAAGTTGCAACTCTTCCTTTTGAGAAAATAATAGCTTGGTCAAGCAAAGTCAAAGTATCTCTTAGACTTCCTTGACCACTTCTTGCAAGTATTTCTAAAGCATCTTTTTCGAATTCAATATTTTCTATATTTAAAATATGAGAAAGATGATGAACTACATCACTTTGAGATATTTTATTAAATCTAAAATGTTGAGTTCGACTAAGAATTGTCGCTGGAAGTTTTAAGGCATCAGTTGTTGCTAGTATAAATTTTACAAAAGCTGGAGGCTCTTCTAAAGTTTTAAGCAGAGCATTAAAAGCTTGAGTTGTAAGCATATGAACTTCATCAATTATAAAAACTTTATATCTTGCAATATTTGGTTTGTATTTTGTGTGCTCTATTAACTCTTTTATATCATCAATTCCTCTATTACTTGCAGCATCCATTTCAATAATATCAAGGTGTTTTCCACTTTTTGCACTAAGACAATTTTCACAAACTTCACAAGGTTTTGAAGATGGTCCATTTTCACATAAAAGTGCTTTTGCCATAATTCTAGCAGTTGAAGTTTTTCCACTTCCTCTAAGTCCAGAAAACAAATAAGCATGAGATAATCTTTTACTATCCAAAGCAAGACTTAAAGTTTGAGAAATTGTATTTTGTCCTATTAGGTCTTCAAATTTTTCAGGTCTATATTTAAGAGCTAAAACCCTATCATCTTTTATATTTGCACTCATAATTCACATTTCCTCATTTCAAATTTGTTTTTTCCCAAAATTATTTTTACCATATCTGAATTTATCTTTCCAGTGTATAAAATCTCTATATTTAACGCATCTTTATTGTTATTTTGTAAATCTTGACTTAGAGTTACAACTCTTTTTGCAATTGCATCACCTGTATCAATTAAAAGTACATCTTCTCCAACAATATCAAGAATTGTTTTTTTTACCAAAGGGTAATGAGTACAACCTAAAACTATTGTATCAACTTTGTTGTGAAGCATTGGTTTTAGCCAAGTTTCAAGCATAGAGTAAGTTTTTAAACTATTTATTTCACCATTTTCAATTTGTTCAACTAAACCAATACAAGCTTGTTCATGTAGTTTTACTTCACTTTTGGTTGTTAATTCATTTGCTAAAAGTTGATATTTTTCACCTTTGAGGGTTGAAGCAGTTGCTAAAATACCAATATTTCGTGTTTTTGTATTATTTATTGCTGGTTTTATTCCAGGTTCGGTACCAATAATTATTAAAGATGGGAAAACTTCTCTTAAATGCTTTATTGCAACTGAGGTAGCAGTATTGCAAGCAATTACAAGAGCATCTATTTCATAGTTTTTTAATAAATAATTTGCAATTTTTTCAGATCTTGAAAATATTTCATCTTTATTCTTATCACCATAAGGCGCATATAAAGTATCAGCTATATAAAATATATCTGCACCTTTTAGGTTTTTAATAATTGCATTTAGTACAGTTAACCCGCCAAGACCTGAATCAAAAACTCCTACTTTCAACTTTTTCCTTACTGAAAATTTGCGAAATTATAACTAAAAACATATAACTAAAATGTTAAGCAAGATCTATTAGGAATGTTTTTATTTATAATTTGAAAACTTAAAATTTTAATTGAATAAAAGGAAAATAAATTTTAAGTTTTCTAAATGATTATTTTGTATTTTGTGGGTGGTTATATATAAAAGTAAGTTTTTGTAAACCTAAGGAAAAATCCTTAAGTTCTATTTTTTATCAAACAATTCCTTGCTCAATCATAGCATCAGCTACTCTTCTAAATCCAGCAATATTTGCTCCTAAAACAAGGTTTGTTGGTTCTCCAAACTCTTTTGCAGTTGCACTTGCTGTATCAAAAATATGTTTCATAATTTTTTCTAGTTTTGCATCAACTTCTTCAAAAGTCCAAGAAACCATAGAAGCATTTTGAGCCATCTCTAATTGACTTGTAGCAACTCCACCTGCGTTTGCTGCTTTTCCAGGCCCATATGCAATTTTTTGTGCAACAAAGAAATCAACAGCTTCATTTGTTGAAGGCATATTTGCACCTTCACTTACACAAACACAACCATTTTTAATTAATTCTTTTGCATCTTCTATGTTTAATTCATTTTGTGTTGCACTTGGGAATGCTGCAAAACATGGAACTGACCAAACGGCATTTCTTCCTTTAGGATAAGAATCTACTGGAATATATTTTGCATTTTTTCTGTATTTTACATACTCAGTTAATCTTGCTCTTTGATTCTCTTTTAAATCTTTTAAAAGTTCTAAATCAATACCTTCTTCATCTAAAATCATTCCAGATGAATCACTACAAGTAATTGGTAATGCTCCTAAGTGATATAGTTTTTCAATAGTATAAATAGATACATTTCCAGAACCAGAAACTGTACATTTTTTACCTTTTAAACTCTCTCCTCTAGCTTCAAGCATATTTTTTGCAAAATATACACAACCATAACCAGTTGCTTCAGTTCTAGCAAGTGATCCACCCCATTTTAGAGATTTTCCTGTTAAAGTTCCATCATAAGTGTTTGCAAGCTTTTTATACATACCAAACATATATCCGATTTCTCTTCCACCAACACCAATATCTCCAGCTGGAACATCTGTAGTTGCTCCAATATGTCTATATAATTCAGTCATAAAAGCTTGACAAAATGTCATTATTTCATTATCTGATTTACCTTTTGGATCAAAGTCACTTCCACCTTTTCCTCCACCAATTTGAAGACCTGTTAAAGCATTTTTGAATATTTGTTCAAACCCTAAGAATTTAATAATTCCAGTGTTTACACTTGGGTGAAATCTTAATCCACCTTTGTATGGCCCTAAAGTCGAACTAAACTGTATTCTATAACCTTTGTTGATTTGGATTTCTCCTTTGTCATCAACCCAAGTAACTCTAAACATGATTTGTCTTTCAGGTTCAACTAATCTTTCTAAAACTTTATTCTCTTTATATTTTGGATATTTTTCGAATAGTGGTTCTAGTGAGTGTAAAACCTCTTCAGCAGCTTGATGAAACTCATCTTGTCCAGGACTTGTTCTTTTTAGATATTCTAAAAGTTCGTTTATATTTGCCATTTTCCTTCCTTTTATTCAAATTTCGGGAAAGGAGTTTATCAGAAGAATTATTTGATTTTGTTTAAATTTAGGTAAAATCTTTACAAATTTATAAAAATTTTACCTTTTTTCTCATTTTTAAGAAGATTTTAAGTAATTTATTCATTCATTGAAGCAAAAAAGTCATCATTGTTTTTTGTTTTTTGCATTTTTGGATATAAGAATTTTAATACATCTACTTCATCCATTTCACTCATAGCATTTCTTAAAATCCAAGTTTTTTGTAAAATATCAGGAGTTAAAAGAAGCTCTTCCTTTCTAGTTCCTGATTTTACAATATCAATAGCAGGATAAACTCTTTTATTTGATGCATTTCTGCTAAGAACTACTTCAGAGTTTCCAGTTCCTTTGAACTCTTCAAAAATAACTTCATCCATTTTTGAACCTGTATCTATTAAGGCTGTTGAAATTATTGTTAAACTTCCACCCTCTTCAATATTTCTTGCTGCTCCAAAAAATCTTTTTGGCTTGTGCAAAGCATTTGCATCAACTCCACCTGAAAGAACTTTTCCAGATGATGGTGTTACAGTATTATAAGCTCTTGCTAATCTTGTAATAGAATCAAGTAAAATTACAACATCTTTTTTCATCTCTACAAGTCTTTTTGCTTTTTCAATAACTATTTCAGCAACTCTAACATGGTTTTGAGCTGGTAAGTCAAAAGTAGAGCTATAAACTTCACCTTTAACACTTCTTTGCATATCTGTAACCTCTTCAGGTCTTTCATCAATTAATAAAACCATCAATGTAACTTCTGGGTGATTTTTGCTTATTGCATGAGCTAACTCTTTTAAAAGTTCCGTCTTACCAGTTTTTGGAGGTGCTACAATTAAACTTCTTTGACCTTTACCCATAGGAGCAAAAAGATCTAAAACTCTTCCAGTTAATTTTTGTGAATCAAATTCAAACTTAAATTTTGTAGTAGAGTATAAAGGAGTTAAATTATCAAATAGAGGTCTATTTTTAGAATCTTTTACAGGAAGATAGTTTATTGCTTCAATTTTAAGTAGCGCATTATATTTTTCGCTATCTTTGTTTGGTGGTCTAACTTGCCCTGTTACAATATCCCCAGTTCTTAGTGCAAATTTTTTAATTTGTGTAGCACTTACATATGAGTCATTTGAAGTATCAGAAAAGTTTCCATCAATTGCTCTTAAAAAACCAAATCCACCATCTTTTATCTCTAAAATACCAGTAAAAAGTATAAAACCACCTGCATCTATTTGAGAAGCAAGTATCATAAACATTAAATCTTGTCTTTTTAACTCTTGTGGATTTTCAACGTCTAAATCATTTGCTATATCGATTAGAGTTTCAATTGGAAGTTCTCTTAGCTGCTCAATTCTATAACCATCTACTGGTATATGAGTTCTTGTTTTTTTACTATTTTTTGGTTTTAAATCTTCTTGTTTTGACTCTTCCATGAGTTTTTTACCTTTGAATTTACATAAATATATGTAGTTTTTTGTAGTTTTTGTAGCTTTTAAAAAAAGTGAAGTGTGATTTTAGTTAATATTTATAAATTTGTCAAGAAAAGTAAAAAAGAGAGTAAAAGTTTACTCTCTTTTTAATTTATAAATTATAAATCAGAAGAGTGTTTAGCTAAATATTCAGCAACACCAGATTTATCAGCTTTCATTCCTTCATCACCTTTTGACCAACCAGCTGGACAAACTTCACCATGCTCATTTGTAAATAACATAGTATCAACCATTCTAATCATCTCATCTATGTTTCTTCCTAGTGGTAAATCATTGATAACTGCATGTCTTACTGTTCCATCTTTATCAATTAAGAAAGAACCTCTTAATGCAACTGAATCACCAAATAAAACATCGAAATCTTTTGAAATTTGTTTTGTAATATCTGCAACTAATGGGAATTTAACTCTTCCAATTCCACCATTTTCAACTGGAGTTTCTCTCCATGCAAAGTGTGAGAATTGAGAATCAACTGAACAACCAATTACTTGGATTCCTCTATCTTCAAAATCTTTAATTCTGTTTGAAAATGCAATGATTTCAGATGGACAAACAAAAGTAAAATCCAATGGGTAGAAAAATAGTACTGCACCATTTTTTCCGATATTTTTATATAAGTTAAAATCTTCTGAAATTTGACCATCTGCTAATACAGCTGTTGCTGTAAAATCTGGAGCTTTTTTTGTTACTAACATATTTAATCCTTTTTATTTTTTTTAAAATTTAATGGTGAAATTATATCACTCTTTTTTTAGAGAAAGCTTAAAAAGAAAAATATTTTTTAAAAGATAATCTTTATCTTTAATAATATATTTATTTTTACTTTGATACAGTTTTATAAAATTTTTTATGGAGAATTAAATATGGCAGTAAAAATTACTGATATTTGTATTAGCTGTGATGCATGTTTAGATGAGTGTCCAGTTGGAGCGATAGTTGATAATGATGATAACCCAACGGGTGAAGATGTATATTATGTATATAAAGATAAATGTGTTGAGTGTGTTGGACACAATGATGCTCCAGCGTGCGCAGATGCATGTCCTACTGAGGGTTGTATAGTTTGGGATGAAGTTGGTTCTAGTAAAATAGAAAAAGATGATAGAGGAGATGTTGGAGAGCCTGTTATAGAGTAATAATTTATACAAATTATACAAACTTGCTTTTTTATCTTTTTTTAGATAAAATCCGCGACTAAAAAAACAAAGAGGATTAGATTATGGAAAGAACATTATCAATAATAAAACCAGATGCAGTTGCAAAAAATGTAGTTGGTAAAATTTTAGATAGATTTGAAAGTGCTGGATTAAGAATTGCAGCTACGAAAAAACTACAATTAAGCAAAGCAGATGCTGAAGCTTTTTATGCAGTTCACTCTGCTAGACCTTTCTTCAAAGATTTAGTTGAATTTATGATTAGTGGGCCAGTTGTTGTTTCTGTTTTAGAAGGAAAAGATGCAATGGCAAAAAATAGAGATTTAATGGGTGCAACAAACCCTAAAGAAGCTGCAGCTGGAACTATTAGAGCTGATTTTGCAGATTCAATTGATGCAAATGCAGTACACGGAAGTGACTCTTTAGAAAATGCAGCTATTGAAATTGATTTCTTTTTTGCACAAAGAGAAATTTGTTAATCTAAAATGAAAATAGAGTTTAAAAAAATACCGCAAGAAAAAAAAGAGTTTAATACTTCTTTAAATTCAGTTAAAATTGAAGGTACTTTTTGTAGAATTTCGTCATCGTTAGTAAAAATTGAAGCAAATTTGATAGGTAATATCGAAATAGATTGCTCAAGATGTGGAGCCTTAGAGACTTTAAACATAAATGAAGATTTAAAACTTCTTTTAAGTGATGGAGTATTTAAAGGAAACGAAGATGAATTTTTAGTAATAGAGATTGAAAATAGTTTAATTGACTTTGATGAAATAATTCAAAGTGAAGTAAACAGCATAAAAAGTGACTACTTACTTTGCAAAGATTGTGATGGAAATAGTAGTATATTTGAACAAGAATTTTAAAATAGGAGAATAATTATGGCAGTACCAAAAAGAAGAGTATCTCATTCAAGATCAGCAATGAGAAGAACTCATTATAAGATTGCATTAAAAAGACCAGTAAAAGATAGTGATGGTTCTTGGAAAATGCCTCATATGGTTAACCCAAACACTGGTGAATACAAAAACTAATGATAAAAATAGCAATAGATGCAATGGGAGGGGACTTTGGTCCCGAACCAATAATAGAAGGGTTAATTCTAGCCATTAGAAACAATAACAATTTTACAGCGATAGCTGTAGGAGATAAAGAACAACTTTCAAAACTTATACCACCTACATTTAACGACAGAATAGAGATTTTGGATACAAAAGATGTTATTAGTATGCATGATAGTGCAACTGATGCTCTAAAAAGAAAAGAATCAACTATTTATAAAGCAATAGAACTTGTAAAAGATGGTAAGGCAGATGCAGTTGTATCAGCTGGTCACTCTGGAGCTTCTATGTCTTTGGCTACATTAAAAATTGGAAGATTAAAAGGTGTTTCAAGACCTGCTATTGCAACACTTATGCCTACGAGTGAAAATCAAAATACTTTAGTATTGGATGTTGGAGCAAATGTAGATAGTGATGCGAAAAACTTATTCCAATTTGCAATTATGGGTCAAGCTTATGCACAAGTTGTTTTAAGACTTGATGAACCAATAATTGGTCTATTAAGTAATGGAGAAGAAGAGAGTAAAGGAAATGAAGTAACTAAAGAGGCTTATAAGTTAATCTCAAAACTTCCTAACTTTGCTGGAAATGTTGAAGGAAATGATATCTTTAAGGGAACAGTAGATGTTGTTGTTTGTGATGGCTTTGTAGGAAATATCCTACTAAAAACAGCCGAAGGCGTTGCTGATACGATTAGTAAAATTATGAAAAAAGATTTAAAAAGATCACTTATTTCAATAGCTGGTGCAGTTTTAATGAGAAAAGTTTTTAAAAATCTTAAATTAAAAGTTGATTATGCTGAATATGGTGGAGCTCCCCTTTTAGGAGTAAAAGCACCTGTGATAATATCTCATGGTAAATCAAATCCAAAAGCTATAAAAAATGCAATTTTTCAAGCAATTAATAGTGCTAGCTCAAATTTGGATTCTGTAATTGAGCAAAGATTAGAGAAATATTTAATAAAAGAAAGTAGTAGCGAAAATACTACTCTTTAAGGAAAAGATATGAAATATGCGGCTTTTAGGTCAATTGGTGCCTATATTCCACCAAAGATTATGACAAATGCAGATTTTGAAAAATTAATTGAGACAAGTGATGAGTGGATTACAAAAAGAACAGGTATAAAAGAGAGAAGATTAGCTGAAGATCATGAAGCTCCTTCTGACTTAGGTGCAAAAGCTGCAGAAGTTGCAATAAAAAGAGCAAATATTTCTAAAGACGAAATAGATTTAATAATTTGTGCAACAGTTACTCCTGATTTTTTATGTATGCCTTCAACTGCTTGTTTGATTGCATCAAAAATTGGTATTACAAATGTTATGGCTTTTGATGTAAGTGCTGCATGTACAGGTTTTGTATATATTTTAAATATTGCAAAAGCTTTTATTGAATCAGGTTTAAAGAAAAATGTTTTAATAGTTGGAGCTGAAAAATATAGCTCAATTTTAAATTATGAAGATAGAACAACTTGTTTTATTTTTGGAGATGGAGCAGGTGCAGCAATAATTAGTGCGACAGATGATAAAAATGAAGCAATAATTGATATTAGTTGTTCTAGTGATGGAACTTACGAAGACTTAATCAAAACTACTGGTGGTGGAAGTAAGCATCCATGTAGTCAAGAAGTTGTAGATGCAAAAATGGCTTGTATATCTATGAAAGGTAATGAGACTTTTAAGCTTGCTGTTAAAACATTAACTTCAGATGTTGTAAAAATGCTAGAAAAGCATAATCTTTCAAATAAAGATATTACTCATTTTATTCCTCATCAAGCAAATTATAGAATCATAAAAGCTGTTGGTGAAGCTTTAAATATAAATGATGAGCAAACTGTTGTAACGGTTGATAAGTATGGAAATACATCAGCTGCATCAATTCCTATGGCTATGAATTATGCTTTTGAGCAAGGTAAAATAAAAGCAGGAGACACTATCCTTTTTGATGCATTTGGTGGTGGATTAACTTGGGGTTGTGCACTATTTAAGTTTGCACCTAAAAAATAGTTTTAAAACTATTTTTTAGCTAAATCTACTATTATTTGGATTCTTTTTAAATACATTCATTGATTTATTTTTTGGATTTTTATCGATATTTTCCAAAGTTGCACTTATATTTATAAAAACAATATTATCATTTTTAATAATTTGAAAAATAGAACTAAATGGTATTTGAACCAAACTTCCAAAGTTATCTTTTCCAAAACCAGCTTCAAAAAACAAGCTCTCTTCTTTTATATATGCCGATTGAAATGTATAACCAGCTAAAGTAAATAGTGAAAATTTACTTAAATTATCTTTTAAGTCATTTGGTAAGTCTGGCTCAAAAGTTATATTTGAAATATTTGCAACAACACTAAAATCAATACCTTTTGATATAAAAAAGTTAATTTGTTCTTTACAATGATTTTGTATTAATTCCTGAAATTCTACATTTTCTGTAATATTTTGTGTCAAATTATATCCTTTTATATTTCATTTTTAATTTTTTCAAGCTCTTCTATTTTTGTTATAAATTGCTCTTTTTTATCTTTTACGAAAAGTATTCTATCTTTATTTATCTCTAAATATTGCTCTTTTGAGTATTTTATAATTTTAAAAAGATAGTTTCTTTTTGAAGTTAAGAAATCTTCTATTTTTTCAAAACCAAAATTTGCTTTTAATTTTGCAACTATCTCATCTTCTTTTGGACAATTTATAGAAAATCTACTAGGTTCTTTTTTGTATAACTCTTCACTTTCTACTATTTGCTGCTCAAAGTGTGCAATAGTTGCTTGTGTTGTTTGAATATATGAATAAGATAATGCACCATTAAAATATGCAAATTTCTTTCTTAAAGCTGAAATATTTTCTAAAATTGCTTTATAAAATACTCTTATTACATTTTCATAAACTTTAGCTGCAAAGTGTCTTGTGTTGGAAAACTCAATATCAGATGCAATTTCTCTATTCTTTCTTATAAGCTCATAATTTTCTTGCCATTTTACAATATCATTTTTTACTATTCTAAAGACTTCTCTAAAAGATTCATCAGTATCTAATTCAACACTTTTAAGTAGTTTCATTGATCTTTTAAACATTTTATCAACAGTTTGATCATCATAAAATAGAGCTTTGTAAATAGCATCACTATCTACCCAAAATGTTTCAAAATCGAATTTTTCTATTTTTTCACCAAATAGTGATTTTGAAACTTCAAATCTTGTCGATTTCTTTCTTTTTATATTTTTAAATGTTTCATGTGCAATTTTATCCATTACACTCTCTAGAGAGTTGTATATTGTAAATAATTCATTTGAATATTTTTTATAGATATTATCAAAAGCTTCAAGAATTCTAGGTTCGCAAGATTCTAAAATTTCAACTAAAGCATCATAAACTTTTATTATTGTTTCGTACTCTTTTATTAAAATATCACAAAAACTTCTTAAATCTTTTTTGATGGCAAACTCTTTTGCTTCAGCAGCTTGTGGTCTAATAGTAGTTTCAATGAAATCTAAAACTTCTTGAATATTTGAGTCTTCTAAAAGTTTTGTATTATGTGTTGTATCAGCTAATTTTATAGATTTTATTCTATTTTTATGCTCAGATAAAAGTTTTTCTATATTGTTATTAGTTTCAATATCACTTGTCAAAAGCTCCTTTTTTAATTCAGATAATAAATTTATATTCTCATCTTCAATTAAAATATCTTTCTCTTTTGCTCTTCCTTCTAATGCTTTTATTGCAGAAATTGGTACAACTTTTGCAAAATATTTACCAAATTTATCTTTTACATAATTTGTAGTTGTTTCTACTTGTTCAGGAGTTAGTTTATCTTTTTGATTTAAAACACATAAAGATTTATTCTTAAAGTGTTGCATATACTCTTCTAAAACTTGTGCTTCTGATAGTTTTCCAGCATTATCAATGAGTGTTAACCAAATAATTCCACCAACATCTTTTAAAACTCTTTTTGTAACATCTGTATCACTTTGTGACTGAGAGTTAAGTCCTGGAGTATCAACAAAAGAGATATCTTTTAAAATAGGCATTGGAGCATAAAGTGTAAGATATTTTATATTTTGCATTTCATCTTGTCTTTGATCTGTAAAATCAGCAATGCTCTCTATTGGTGCAAACTCTGTTGCTCCAGAGTAGTATGTGATTTTAAGCTTGAAATCATCACCATAATTTATAAAATTTACTTTAGATGTAACTGGTGTAATTCCAGTTGGTAAAATATTTCTTGAAAGTAGGGCATTTAAAAATGTAGATTTTCCAGCACTAAATTGTCCAGTAATTGCCACTTCCATAGGATATCTAGCTCTTTTTAGCTGTTTATTTAAAATTGTCTGAAACTGTATTGATGGATAAAATTTTTCATCTAAAAGTTTATCTATTGTTTTTTGTATTTCACCAACTAGACCATCTTCATATATTATCTCTTTTATTTCATTATTCTCATGATATTCATTAGCAAAGTTTTTTAGGATATTAAAATTTGCACTCATTAGTTTAATCCTTTGATATTTGACATAATACTTTCAAGTTTTTTGATATTTTTGTGTAAATCTATAGATAATTCAGCTTTATTTTTCTCATTTTCTTCAAATGTTGAAATTTTTTCTTCCAAAGTTGCCTCTTCATTTATCAATCTTTGCTCAAACTCTTTTAGGGGTGCATTTAATGTATTAAAAAAAGTTTCAATTAAAATTGAACTAACTTTTTTTGCTTTTATTTTAATATCCTCTTCAATAGCTTTAAATTGATTTTTTACTATATCCTCTATATTTCTATCAAGTTCGTTTAGTTTTGTTTCCTTTGCATTTGTTACAGCTAAAATTATTTGATTAACCATAATTTCATTGTTTGAAGTTAAAAAACCACTTTTAAAATCTTCTTGAAAAAATCCTCTAGCATCAAAATTTTCATTTTTGTGTCCAATTAGAAAACCTAAATCATGATATTTTTGTTCACATTGTTCACCTATTGTTTGAGATTTTTTGATAAATTTATATCTATAATCTCTTATAACATCAATAATTCCATCTTTAATTGCAGTTTCAACAATAACTTTTACTCTTGCATTTTCAGGTCGTTTTTTTGTTTTTTCCAAAGAGTATCTAGTATCATTTACAACCCTTTGTTTTATTATATTTTGAAGTTCAAATAGCTCACTTTGTAAAAATGTTTCTAAAGAGTCTATATATGATTTAGCATCATTTTTGTAGTAATTTATATCTTCATTCATAGAAGAAAGAATTTTTTTATTTGTATCTTTTTTCTTATTAAATTCTATTAATTCTAGTTCAAGCTCATCTTTTGATTTATTTAATAAAGTTAGTTCATAGTGATTAAATCCTATTTGTTTCTCTAAAACTCTATTAATTTGAGTTTTTGCTGATTGAATTACTAAGTCTCCTTTAGCAGAAGAAGTCCCAAATAGACTCTCCATTAGATAATTTTCTATCTCTAAAATTCCTGTATCTTCTAAAGTAAATCCAGCTTCTAGTGCTTCTTTTTCTCTTCCTGTTCTATGCAAAAGTGCCATATAACCTGATATTGGAATGAATTTTATAGTTTTTAAAATATGGTCTAGTTGAGAGTCTTTATTTTGAGCTTTTAGTTGTCTTTGTATCGATGTTTTAGTGTATTGTATAACTTCATCTAGATTTTTCTTACTTACAGTATCAGCTCTTGTAATTACAACTAAAAGTTTTGAGATATTTTGATATAAAACTGCGTCTATAATAAATTCGACATCTTTTAAAGTAGCACTTTGAGATACATTCATAAGGTGCATCATCATGTCACACTTACTAATATACTCTTTTGTAATCTCTTCTCTTTGAATAACTGGGTCATCAAGACCTGGAGTATCAACTATTTCTATTCCATCACTTAAAAATTTAAGATTACTTCCAAGTTCAACATATTTTACAAGATTACATTTTTTTTGACTATGCTCTGCAGAAGTATAAGATTTTAAGTCATTTATATCAACTTCATCAAATCTTGAAGTTTCTCTTACATAATTTTTTAGATTTTCACCAAAAATTTTATTTGTTTCATCTACAAAATCTCTCATGCTTTCTAAACTATTGGCACTATCCTCAATTTTTTGCCACTCTTTTTTGTTCCAGTAAAAAACTTTTGCACTATCAGTTGGATTATGTTTTACTATAGTCAAATTTGCAGTTTCAGGAACAACAGCACTTCCTAAAATCTCTTTTCCCATAAGTGCATTTAGCATTGTAGATTTCCCAGCATTCATAACACCTGTTATTCCAATAGAGAATTTTTGATTATTCATATAAGAGTTTATATCTTCAAGTTCTAGTAAAATTTCTTTGCTTTTTAGTTCTGTTTTTAGTTCATTTAAAGTATTTTCAATAATAACTTTTAGCTCTTTAAATGGTGTTTTGCTCTCGTTTTCAACTTTTTTTACATGTTCTAAATCACTATCTTCTATATTTTTATTTTCAAATAGTGATATTAGTTTTTTAAAACCTTCTGTATTTAATATATTTTGATTGTTTAAATACTCAAATGATTCAATTAAAGTTGTTATTAAATTTTTAGAACCCTTTTCATAAATTAATTCAACAATACTGTTTTGAATATCATAAAACTCATTTATATTTGATGGAGTTTTAATATTTATTTCTTGGCAAAGTTTTTTAAAGGAGCTTAGATTTAGGTATTTATCATAGTTTTTTCTATTTGCACTAATAATTAATGCAAATATTGTAAAAGAGTTATCATCTAAAATTACATCAAGAGGCTCAATCTCTAAATTCTTCTGAAAACTAATACCATGGTACAACAAAAAGTAGTCATTTGATAAACTCATTCATTCTCTCCTAAATAAAAAAAGTTAAATATCCATAATGATATTTAACTTTTTCTATTATTTAGATTTATGAAGGTAAAACCTTCATAAATAACTATCTAAGTGCTACTAATTTTCTTCTTAAGTAAGCAATTTTATTTTGTAGTGGTAAATGTTTTGGACAATGGTCTTCACAAGCCATAAGTGACATACAACCAAATACTCCATCATCATCACCAATTAGTTCATAGAAATCTTCAGCTGTTCTACTATCGTGTGGATCTATTTCAAATCTTGCAACTCTATTTAGCCCAACAGGTCCAACAAAGTTTGGTCTCATTAACATTGTTCCACAAGATGCAACACAAATACCACACTCAATACATCTATCAAGTTCAAAAGTATCATTTGCAACTTTTGGTTCAATTCTATCTTCAAGTTTTGATATATCTACTTCATGATTTGAGTGAACCCAAGATTCAACTCTTTTACTCATACTATCCATCCATTTACCAGTATTTACTGATAAATCTTTGATTAGTTCAAATGCAGGCATTGGCATTAATTGTAATTTTCCAGTTGGATAGTTTGCGATTAATGTTCTACAACCTAATGCCGGTTTTCCATTTACCATCATTCCACAACTTCCACAAATTCCAGCTCTACAAACAAAGTCAAAAGATAAATCAGGGTCATGAAACTCTCTTATTTGAGTTAGAGCAATAAAAAGAGTCATACCTGGTGTCTCTTCTAACTTATATTCAACGAAGTGAGGTTTTGAAACCTTACTTCTAGGATTATATTTAAGAACTGAAATTGTAATTTCTCTACCTTTTTGCGTGCTCATTATTTATCTCCTGCTCTTTCATTTTTCTCTTTATAGTTCATTGGTAAATCAAATGGCATTAATGCGTCTTGAATTTGATGTCTATCTTTTCCTTCAGATTCCATTTTCTCAGTTATACTATCAACTTGCTCTTGTCTAACTGCTGATAATTCATGCTCAATAATCATACCTTTTGCACCATATCCTCTAAATGCAGGAGGCATTTCCATTTTCATAATATCAAGTGGTTCATAAGTAATAGTTGGTTCCATATCATTTTTATTTGGCCAAGATGTAAGAGTTCTATTTAACCAATTTTTATCATCTCTCATTAAAAAATCTTCTCTATAGTGAGCACCTCTTGATTCAGTTCTCTCTCTTGCCCCTTTAGCAACACAAAGTGCTACTTTTAACATCATAGGAACTCTATAAGCCTCTTCAAGTTCAGGATTTCCAGCTCTCTCTTTTGATTTAATGTTAATTTTTTTAGTTTTAGCTAAAAGTTCTTTTAATTCTTCAACAGCTTCTTTTAGTGGTTCTCCACTTCTAAAGATTCCAACTTTATCATCCATTAGTTGTTTCATTCTGTTTTTAATTTTGAAAATATCTTCGCTACCTTCATAAGCTAGAAGTTCATCTAAATATTTATCTTGCTCATCTAAAAACTTTTGTACAGTTTTTGTAGGAATTGTTACATCATTTGCTAAACAATAATCAGCAAAGTAGTTACCAATAATCATACCAGCAACAACTGTTTCAGAAACACTATTTCCTCCAAGTCTATTAAATCCATGCATATCCCAACAAGCAGCTTCACCACAAGCAAATAGTCCTGCTAAATTTTGAGATTCACCAGTTGGTTTTGTTCTAATTCCACCCATTGAGTAGTGTTGCATTGGAAGAACTGGAGCCCAACCTTTTGGACCCTCATCAGCTGGGTCTATTCCGTTGAAAATTTGACAAATTTCTTGAACATCTCTTAAGTTTTTCTCAATATGCTCTCTTCCCAAAATAGAAATATCTAACCATACGTGATATCCATAAGGAGAAGGAACACCTTTACCATTTCTAATATGTTCAATCATTCTTCTTGAAACAACGTCTCTACTTGCAAGTTCTTTTTTCTCAGGTTCATAATCAGGCATAAATCTATGACCATCAACGTCTCTTAAGATTCCACCATCTCCTCTACAACCTTCTGTTAAAAGAATTCCAGATGGTACAATTGGAGTTGGATGGAACTGAACAGCTTCCATATTTCCTAAAGTTGCAATTCCAGTTTCAAGAGCAATTGCTGCACCTGTTCCTTCACAAATAACAGCATTTGTTGTCTGTTTAAAAACTCTTCCGTATCCACCAGTTGCGATACATGTACCTTTTGCAACATAAGCTTCTAGTTCACCAGTAATTAAATCTCGAACAATTGCTCCATAACATCTTCCATTTTCATGAATTAAGCTTAAAGCTTCTTTTCTATCTCTAATATCAACATCATGTCTTAATGCTTCATTTGCAACACCAAAAAGCATAGTGTGACCTGTAGCATCTGCTGTATAACAAGTTCTCCATTTTTTAGTACCACCAAAATCTCTTGATGTGATTAATCCATGTCTATCTTCATCTTCAGTGATAGTTGTTTTTTTAGCGTTTATAACAGCTTCTCTTGTACCTTTTTCAACTCTACTCCAAGGTACACCCCAACTTGCAAGTTCTCTAATTGCTTTTGGTGCAGTGTGAACAAACATTCTAGCAACATCTTGATCACATCCCCAGTCACTACCTTTTACAGTATCTGCAAAGTGTAAATCCTCATTATCACCATCAGACATTTTAGAGTTTCCTAAAGACGCTTGCATACCACCTTGAGCAGCAGCACTATGAGATCTTTTAACTGGAACCAAAGATAAAACAACTGTACTTAATCCCTTTTTTTGTGCAGCAACAGCAGCTCTAAGACCTGCTAATCCACCACCAATTACTAATGCATCACAGTAATTAATTTTCATTATGCGATTCCTCCAACACTTTTAGTTTTTAAGTCATAATTCATAATATGTGCAGATGGTTTGAATGAATCTCTAGGAACATTATTTTTAGAGTTTTCGTAACCAATTTTCATATAAGCAGCAAGTGATGCAAATCCTAAAACTAAGAAAAATACTGTTAATGCCCATTTAAGTTTTTTAAGTGCTTTTCTTGTTGCTTTTGGGTTTTCTCCATCAAACCATCCCCATTTTACACAAAGTCTATAAAGACCAATTGTTCCATGGAATTCAACAGCTAATAATAAAAGAATATATAGTGGCCACATATATTCATCCCAAACTCTTGCACTACTTTCGTAAGGTCCTATTTGATCTGGGTGAGTCATAATTACATACAAATGCACTGATCCTAGGAAGAACATTGCAAATCCTGTAAATGCTTGTGTAAACCATAATTTTGTATCATCATGTCCCATACTTTTTGCATGAGCTTTTATTACTTGATACTGCTTAAAGTTACCTGGTAATTTTCTCATTCCTAAAGCAGCATGAACAATAAAAATAACAAAAATAACAAGCGCAGCAATAGATACTAAAAGAGGATTTCCATCTTCAAATATAAAGCTACCTTCTAATAATTTTGTAACTTGGTACATAAAATCATTTGACACCAATATTGATGCAACAAGCATCATATGCGCCCACATAAATAAAGCTAAAAAACCACCTGTAAAACTTTGAATAAAGTCAAGTTTTGCAGGTAATCTACTTTTTTTCCCTTCTACGGTTTTCCCTAAATAACCCTCTACTAGGTCACTCATTTGCTATCCTTTTCTTTAGATTTAGATTTCACAACATAATATCAAATTATAGGTTTAAAATTAATCAATAAAAAAGCTTTTTGTTAAAAAAATATAAAAGATTGTAGAAAAGTGACATTTAGCCCATTTTCAGTGGACTAAATGTTAAAAGAAAGTTTTATAGTGTTACTAAAATACTCACTATAAAAATAGAGATTTTACAGCTAATTGTGCAAAATTTATTAAAGTATCAATATTTAATGCTGGAATAAAGAATACAACAGCAGAACCAATACCACCAACAACAGTTAAAACAGCAACAAAAAGTATTGCATATGTAGATACTCTACTGTCGTTGAAATCTTCGCTTATACACTCTTCTTTTGGAGGATAAAAATACATAACAGCAATTAATCTTAAATAGTAATACATTGAAACTATTGTTGCAAAAATTGCAAAAATTGCTAATGCAACATATCCAGCTTTTAATGCTTCTGTAAATACATAAACTTTTCCTATAAAACCTATAGTTCCAGGAATTCCTGCTAGTGATAACATAAATATTGTCATCATTGCAGCTAAAAATGGTCTTTGTTTTGCTAAACCTTTAAAATCATCAAAAGTAACTTTAATATTTGTCTCTGAAATGATATGAGAAGCTAAACCAAATGCTCCCAGTGCAGATACTAAATAAGCTATTAAATAAAACATTATAGAGTAAGCTGCTTCAATATTTAATATTGTATTATTTGCATAACTTAAAGATATAAATGCAAGAAGTAAATAACCTGTGTGTACTATAGAAGAAGCTGCTAACATTCTTTTTACAATATCTTGAGTAATAGCAAGCCAAGTTCCAAATAGAAGAGTTAAAATAATTACAACTTGTAAAATAGTGTCCCAGAAATCTATGATTGGAGCAATGTAATCTAAGATTAATCTCATAAAAAATGAGAATATAGCAATTTTAAATGTAGATGCCATATATGCTGTAATAATCATAGGAGCACCTCTATAGATATCTAGTACCCAAGATTGGAAAGGAAATGCTGCAATTTTGAAAAGGAAAGTAAATAAAATTAGAGTTAAACCAACATATAAAAGCTCAAGGTTTGAGCCATTACTTGCTTGAATATACGAATAAATATCTGCTAAATTTGTACTTGCAACAGTTCCAAAAACTAAAACAAGTCCTAATAGGAAAAATGCACCAATAAATGCACCAAGCACTAAATATTTAAAGATAGCTTCAACTCTTTTTGAATCGTCACTATTGTAGCCAACCATTATATATACACTAAATGATGCAATTTCTAATGCAATAAATGCAGTTATTAGTTCATTTGCTTGTGCTAAAACCATCATTCCAAATAACGCAAAAAGTAAAATACTAAAAAATTCACCTTTGAAATAACTTCTATGTTGTAAATAGTGCTCACCAATTAAAATTGTTAATAAAGTACCTAAAATTAACAAAATATTAAAGAAATTTGAAAAAGTATCAAAAGTTAAAACATTATTTAAAAAACTATCATAAGGTTGAATAGAATATAGAGTATTTGCATTTACAAGTGCAAATACTAAAGCTATAACTAAAAATAGTGAAGATACAAAAATATGACTTTTTACACTAATTTTTTCATACATACTCATAAATAGCAGAGCAATAGCTCCAAATAAAACCAGTAAAGTTGGAATTAAATAAATAAAATTACTCATCTTGTTGCTCCAATTTGTAAAATATCTTGTAAGTAGTGCGTAACTGTTGGTTCGAATTTATCTATAAAAACTTCTGGATAAAATCCCATAATAAACACTAAAACAACCCATGGAACAAGTCCAACAATCTCTTTGATTTTTAAATCTCTCATATTAAGTTCAGGTGAACCTTCAGGTCTATCTTGCAAAATTGCTCTTTGAAACATCCAAAGCATATAAGAAGCTCCAATAATAACTGATAAAGCAGCAATAACACCTAGATAAATATTAAAGTTAAATACACCAAAAATTATAAGTAATTCAGAAACAAATCCATTTGTACCTGGAAGTCCAACATTTGCAAAAAGCATAACAGCAAAAACAAATGTAAAAATAGGAGCTTTTTTTGCAATTCCACCTAAATCTTTTATAGTTTTAAATCCTGTTTGTTCTTGCATTAATCCTACAAGTAAAAATAGTGCTCCAGTTGCTATTGCGTGAGCAATAATTAAATATAAAGCTCCATTTATACCATAAGAGTTTAATGAAAAAATACCAGCAGCTATAAAACTTAAGTGTGAAGCTGAAGAGTATGCAAACATTCTTTTAATATCATCTTGCATAAGTGCAGCTATTCCAAAGTACACAAGACCAAATAGACCAATAATTACAAACCAAGTTGAAAACTCAATATAAACCTCTGGAAATAGTGGTATCATAAATCTTAAAACAGCATAAACTCCTAGTTTTGCCATAATCGATGATAGTAAAAATACAGCACCAGTTGGAGCATTTTTATATGTTTCCATAATCCAAGTATGAAGAGGAAATAGTGGAATTTTTATTGCAAATGCTACTAAAAATCCTAAAAATAACCAAACTTTTGTATTGTAATCAAGTATTGATATTTGCATTAATTTATCATAAGCAAAAGACCACACACCAAACTCACTGTGATATGCAACTCCTAGATATAAAATTGCTACAAGCATTAAAAGTGAACCAGCCATTGTATAAACAGTTACTTTGATTGTTGTGAAAACTTTATCACCAAATCCAAATTGACCAATCATAAGAAAAACTGGTAAAAGCATAATTTCCCAAAAGAAGTAGAAAAGAACAACATCTAATGAAAGTAAAGTTCCTGTTACACCAGTTTGAACTAAAAGCATATTTATCCAATAGCCTTTAGTTTTACCTTCCCATAAAAGAAGGTATGAAGTTGGAATTAAAATTGCAATCATCATTAAAATTGTTAATGAGATTCCATCTAAACCAATATAGTAGTTTATACCATATGTTTCAATCCAAGCAACATTTGTTACGAATTGCATTCCTGAACTTGGTTCAAATTCTAAATAAAGCTTAAGCACAAGTGCTAAAATAACTGTAGTTGTAAGAAATGCAATATTTCTAATAGTATTTACATCTCTAGTTGTTATCATTAAACCTATTGCTACAATAGCAGGTAAAAATATAATAAATGAAAGAATATCTGCACTCATATTATAACCCTAATTTTAAATATAGATATACGAATATACAAGTCATTCCAGCAAGCATAAATACTGCATAGAACCGTACATTTGCATTTTGTATTAATGCTACTTTTCTTCCAATAGCTACAAAATAGATTGAAGATTTCATAATAAATGCATCAATAATTTTTGCATCTAAAACTTTATCAATAAAACAAGATATTGCTTTTGAAGTTTTAACAAATAAAATATCATAAAGCTCATCAACATAAAGTTTTCTTCCAACAAAACCAACTTCAAGTTCAGGTTTTTCTAAATCAAATCTTGCATATTTTTTATATGCAATAAATATACCAAAAGAGGCAACTAGAACTGAAAGAGCCATTAAAATATACTCTGTACTATGAGATAGAGTAATTGTTTTTGAATTTAAGCTTCCAAGCCAAGTATCTACCATATGTGTTCCACCAAATATTGAAGGTAGATTTAAAAAACCAGCTGTAACAGCACCTACTGCTAATACTACAAGTGGGAATGTGATAGTTTTACTTGTATATACATACTCTTTTTTATGATGATTTGGTGTAACAAAAACAACAAAATATAGTCTAAACATATAAAATGCAGTTAAAAATGCTGTAAATAGTGCAATACCATAAATTAAGTAGTGACCTTCTTGAAATGCTGCTGCTAAAATTGCATCTTTAGAGAAGAACCCAGAAAATGGTGGAATTCCTGAAATTGCAATAACTCCTATTAAGAATGTTGCAGAAATTATTGGCAATATTGCTCTATGTTTAGCAATATTAAAAATATTTTGTTCATGATGTAGTGCAATTATAACTCCACCAGCACCCATAAATAACATTGCTTTAAAGAATGCATGAGTGAAAACATGAAATAATCCGCTTGAGTAAAATCCAAGTCCAACAGCTATAAACATATAACCTAATTGACTCATAGTTGAGTATGCAAGGATTTTTTTAATATCTGTTTGTTTTGTTGCAATAATAGCAGCAAGAAGAGCTGAAAATGCTCCAATATATGCTATGAATATTCCAATTTCTTCTATTCCTGTATATAAGAAATTAAATCTCGCAACCATATAAACCCCAGCTGTAACCATTGTTGCTGCGTGAATTAGTGCAGAAATTGGTGTTGGACCTGCCATTGCATCTGGAAGCCAAGTATACAGTGGAATCTGAGCTGATTTCCCCATAGCTCCAACAAATAATAGTATACCAGCTAATAAAAGCCAACCATTTGATGCATTTGATAAATTTGCTTCAATTGAAGAAAAAGATAGATCAACTTGACCTAATGCAAAAAATAGTGTTGCAACTCCTAAAAGGAACCCAAAATCTCCAACTCTATTTACAATAAATGCTTTATTTGCAGCAATAACATTATTTTTTTCACCATAATAAAACTTGATTAAAAGGTATGAACAAACTCCAACACCTTCCCAACCTATAAATAAAATTATTGGATTGTCTGCAAGAACTAGAATTAACATTGATGCTAAGAATAGATTAAAGTAAGCGAAAAATTTACCAAAACCTTCATCATCTTTCATATAACCAACAGCATAGATGTGAATTAACCAACCAACAAAAGTTACAAACATTGACATAAAAATAGATAAATTATCACCTAAAAATGCCATGTCAACATTTAAGTTTTCAACATTTAACCATGTAAATATATGTTGTTTAAATATAATTTTTTCTTCAATCATTCTTAAAAAGAGACTAAGAGTTATTAAAAAAGAAATTAAAGGAGTTAAAGTTCCAATTATTGCAAAATAATTTTCTGATATTTTTTGTTTTTTGATATTATAAAAATATAAACCACCATTTAAAATAGCTCCAAGTAAAGGAGCTAAAATTATCCAAACTAAAAGATTTGTACTCATCTTTTTTCTCCTTGAGATAGAGATGTAAATAGATCTGTATCCAAAGATTTTTTAGATCTAAACAGCAATATTACTATTGATAGGAATATTGCAGCTTCAGCCGCAGCAATTGATATAACCATAATTGAAACAATTTGAGGATCAATATTAAAATGATATCTTGCAAACGCTACTAAAAACAGATTTACACCATTTAGCATGAGCTCAAGTGACATATAAATCACAAAAATATTTCTTCTAGCAATTACTCCAATCGCACCAATTGAGAATAAAATCATAGATACAAAAGCATAAGAAGTTAGTGATATCATCTTTTTAATCCTCCTTTGAAGTTATTTTAGTTTTTCTTCTTTTTGCAAGAACAACAGAACCTACTAGTGCAATTAGAAGCAAAATTGATATTAACTCAAATGCTATAATCCAATCATTATAAAGAATAAGTCCAACAGGTTTTATAGTTCCAAAATCACCTTCAATAGGATATAAATCTTTACTAGGCAAATTTGATACAGCTTTTAAAACCAAAAGATTTAGAGGAATCATTAAAATTGCACCAAAACCTATAAGCATAAACTTTTTAGGTTCTTTTGGTAAATCCTCTTCTTTGATATTTAAAAACATTAAAATAAATAGAATTAAAGCCATAATAGCACCAGCATAAACGATAATTTGAACCATAAACAATAAAGTAGCATTTAAAAGTGCAAACATTCCAGCAACACTTAGCATAGTAATCAAAAGCCCCAATGCACTAAACATTGGACTTCTATAAACTAGCATAGCAATAGCACCAGTAATTGCAAAAAATGCTAAAGCAATAAATAGTATATCAGCCATTATTCAAAATCCTTTGATCTTTCATTTTTCATAAGAGCTTTTTTATCTAATACAAACTCTTTTCTGCTTGAAGCTGTAAAAGAGAAAATTCCAGTATCCATTCTTATTGCATCACATGGACAAGCTTCTACGCAATATCCACAAAATACGCACTCAAGAAGATCTATTTTAAACTCTTTTGGTCTTTTTTCATCAACACCATCAAATCTCTCTTCAGCTTCTATAAATATACATTCAGCAGGACATGCTGTTGCACACATAAAACAAGCAACACATTTTTCTGTTCCATCGTCATGTTTTGTAAGTCTATGAACACCTCTATATCTTTCAGTTATATCTGTTGGTTGAACCTCTGGATATTGTAAAGTAGGTAATCCTTCTACATCTCTTAGATTTTTAAAGAAGTGTTTAAAAGTTGTTTTCATTCCTCCAGCAATAGCAGGAATGTATAGCTTATCTCTAAATGAACTTCCGTATCTTGGTACTATTTTTATTGCCATCTTAATTTCCTAACACAACAACAATTGCTGTTATTACAATATTTAATAAAGCTAGAGGAATTAAAACTTTCCATCCTAGCATTTGTAGTTGGTCATATCTAATTCTTAAAACAGTCCATCTAACCCACATATAAACAAAAGCCATCATAAAAAATTTAACCATAAAAGTTCCAACTTGAAGAACTGCAGTTGCAATATTTACTCCATTTGTTCCAAGTCCAGTTACTAAAAATGATATTAAAACTCCCACGATTACTAAACACAATGACCAAAAAATTACAGTTAATATTTTTGTCTCTTTTTCTCTACTTGTATCGTTTCCAACTCTTTTGTTATTTTTCTTCATCCATCTTGTAAATATAAAAATTTTAACTGGAAGTAAAATAATTATTGCCAAAATAACATAATTGATATTTGATTGAATAGTTGCTGTATCCATCCAAGGAATTTGATAACCACCAAAAAATAGTGTTACTATCAATGCACTTGAAGCACTCATAGCTGCATATTCACCAACTTGAAAAAGTCCAAATTTCATTGCACTATACTCTGTATGATATCCAGCAACTATTTCACTCTCACCTTCTGCTAAGTCAAATGGAGCTCTATTTGTCTCTGCAAATGAACAAACAATAAATATAACAGCAGCTAAAGGTTGAATAAATATTCCCCACATAGGAATAACTCCCAAATAAGTTCCTGTTTGTGCATTTACAATATCTGTTAGGTGAATTGAACCATAAGATACAATCATAGATATAATTGATAATCCCATAGCAGCTTCATAAGATATAACCTGTGCAGAAGCTCTAATTGAACCTAGAAGTCCATATTTACTTTGAGATGAATAACCACCTAAAATAATTCCATAAACACTAAGTCCTGCAAATGCTAAAAACCACATAATTCCAAGTTCATTTGGTATAGCTTGCATTGTGTGAGCTTTTCCATCTATTGTTAAAACATCAGCATAAGGAATAACTGCAAAAGTTAAAAATGAAGCCATAAATACAATAGCAGGAGCAATTGTAAAGAAAAACTTATGTTTTATATGCGAAGGAGTGAAATCTTCTTTAAAGATAAGTTTTAACATATCAGCAACTGCTTGAACAAGACCACCTAGTCTTATTACTCCAATGCTACATCTGTTTGGACCACTTCTATCTTGAATAAATCCAGCAATTCTTCTTTCCCACCAAACCCAAAGTGGTGTTAGCCCAACGGCAAGAACCACTGATAAGGCAATATTTACAATAATTATAATTGTAGTACTCATATAGTTCCTTTTTCAATCATAGATTTAATATTCTCTATGATTGTTGTAATTGTTGGCATAGGACTATTTTTATCTAATTTAGAAACAACTTTTTGTCTTATTCCATCACAGTTTATGTATGAACCACTTTTTTCGTAAAAAGATGCAACAGGAATTGCAATATCAGAGTTTCCTACACTTAAACAGTGATGAGAGAATAAAGATATAAGTTTTTTATTTTCAAGTAAATTTAACTTATCTTCAAAATAGCTATTTTCTAAAACAAAAATAGTTTTTGCTTCACCTAAAGCTTTTTCAAAAAACTCTTTAGTTTCATCTATTTCAAGTTCTTTAAAAGATGTTCTATTTGCAGTTTTATCAGCTTTTTTTAACCAATCATCTGCAAAAGATTCATCAATAGTATTTGGAGAATATCCACTTAATTTTATATTTAACTTATTTGATAGTGCTTTTACATTTATCATCTCTTCATAAGATAAATTAGGACTTAAAAGTATTAATTTATTTTCATGACTTGATAACTCTTTAAAGATATTAATAATAGCATTTGAAATATTTGTCTCATTTTTATTAATTAATGCAGTTGTAAATCTATTTGTTGCATCATTTTCATAAGACAATCTTCCATAATCACACATAAACCAACCGTTTACTGCTTTATTTGTTCTTGGCCTAAATCTATAAATCATATCATCTTTATATTTCTCTTTTCTATGATCTACATTTATGTTACACCCTTTTGAACAACCATTACAAATAGCCTCAAAACTTTGTAAGAACCAAACTCTTTGTTTAAATCTAAAATCTTTGCTTGTTAATGCTCCAACTGGACACAAATCAACAACATTCATAGCATATGGATTATCCAAAGGTCGACCTGGAAATGTTCCAATAACTGAGTGATCTGTTCTATCTATAACTCCTAGTTCTGCTGTTTTTGTAATATCTTTACAAAATCTTACACATCTAAGACAAAGTACACATCTCTCTTGATCCAACATTACATTTGAACCTAAATCAACTCTTTTTCTTGCATGATTTTTATCATCAATATTTACTCTTGAAGCATAGAAACCAGATTCCATATAGTAATCTTGTAGTTTACACTCACCAGCTTGGTCGCATGTAGGACAATCAATTGGGTGATTAATAAGTTCAAGTTCTAAAATATCTTTTCTAACACTCTCTATTTTCTCACCTTTTGTTCTTACAATCATTCCATCTTTTATAGGTGTATCGCATGCAATTTGAGGTCTTTTTTGACCTTCAATTTCAACCATACACATTCTACAATTTCCATCTTTTCCCAACGCTTGATGATAACAAAAGTGAGGGATATGGATTTTTTCATCCAATAGTTTATCAATTAACAAGCTGCCCTTGGCAGCTTGAAATTGAACTCCATTAATTGTTATACTAACTTGATCAGCCATAAATTCATATCCCCTTATTTTTTATTTACCTGTATATAATTGTCTTGGTCTTGCAATTTTATGTTTTGGATCTCTTTTAAGTTCTGCCCATTGAGCAATCCATCCTGGAGTTCTTCCAATAACAAAAATAGGTGTAAACATCTCTACTGGAATTTTAAGAGCTGTTAAAATAACTCCTGAATAGAAATCTATATTTGGATATAAACCTCTTTCTTTAAAATAATCATCTTTTAAAGCAGCTTCTTCAACAGCAGTTGCAATATCGATTAGTTTTGAATCAAGATTTAATTTTTCTCTTAATTTACTTTGTAAATCTCTTAAAGTATCAGCTCTTGGATCTCTATTTTTGTAAACTCTATGTCCAAATCCCATAAGTCTAAATGGGTCATTTCTATCTTTTGCTTTTGCAATAAAGCTAGAAACATTTTTAACATCACCAATCATTCTTAGTTGATCCATAACTTTTTCATTTGCACCTCCATGAGCTGCTCCCCAAAGTGCTGAAATACCAGATGCAATTGCAACATATGGATGAGCTTCTGTTGAACCTACATTTCTAACAGTTGTTGTAGAAGCATTTTGTTCGTGGTCTGCATGAAGAGTTAAAATAGCATCAAGTGCATCAACTTCAATTTGAGTAATTTCTTGATTTGAACCATCAGCTAAATGTTTCATTTTTCCACCTGGATATGCTCTCAACATATATAATAAATTTTCTGTGAAATATCTATCAATATCTGGATAAATCATTGGTGTTCCAATTGAGTTTCTATATGCCATAGCTGCAATTGTAGGCATTTTTGCCATAATTCTATTTTGCATAGTTCTAAACTCTTCTTCATCTTCTAAATGTAAATGATCTTTGTAAAATGCAGATAGTGCCATTGTTGAAGCTGCCATTGTTGCCATTGGATGAGCTCTATCTGGAAGTGCATCAAATAGTCTAATAATTCCCTCATCAACAAATGATCTATGTCTAATCTCTAGATCAAGATTTTTTGATTCATCTTTAGTTGGTAATCTTCCATTCATTAGTAGATATGATACATCTAAAAATGAGTGTTTACCAGCTAAATCAGCTATATCATAACCTCTATATCTTAGCTCAGAGTTATCTCCATCAATAAAAGTAATTTTCGATTCACAAGCAGCCGTTGAAGTATACCCAGGGTCAAATGTAAACATTCCAGAGTCTTTATAAAAAGTAGAAATATCTACAACACTTGGTCCTCTTGTACCATCAATAATATTGTACTCATAAGATTTACCACTTCTGTTATCTGTAAAAGTCATTGTATTTTTTGCCATTTTTTCTCCTTAGTTTTGATTATTTTTTATATAAGCGTCAAATTCACTTCTAAATTTCTTTACAATACTTGCTATAATATCCTTAACAGCAGGTGCAAAAACACAAACTGTTTTTCCATTCATAGTTTCGCAAACATCAAGTATAGTTTGTAAATCATTTGAAGAGCCACAACCTTCTATAATATCTCTTATAATTTTATCAATCCAACCACAACCTTCTCTACAAGGTGTACATTGTCCGCACGACTCATGATGATAAAATTCAATAATATTTTTTGCAACTTCAACCATACATGCACTATCATCAATTACAATCATACCTCCTGTACCTAAAGTTGAACCTATATCCCACATAGACTCATAATCTAATACGGCTTTTTCAACCTCTTCAGCTGTTAAAATAGGACATGATGTTCCACCTGGAATAACAGCTTTTAACTTTTTACCATCAAGCATCCCACCACCAACTTCATTTAAGAAATCAATCATTTTATTTCCATATTGAAGTTCATAAACACCTGGGTTTTTAACAGGTCCTGAGATTGCAAAAAGCATAGTTCCTGGAGATTTTGGCGTACCATATTTTGTGTAACCTTCAGCTCCATTTTCTACAATATTAGGAACAGACGATATAGTTTCAACATTATTTACAGTTGCAGGATCTCCATAAAACCATTCACACTCTTTTCCATGTGGTTTTAATCTTGGGTGTCCTCTTTTGCCTTCGATTGATTCAATAAGTGCAGATTTTTCTCCACAAATATATGCTCCTCCACCTCTGTGAACTGTAATATCAACTTTAAAATCATATTTATCCATGATTGTATCACCGATAATTTTTGCTTTATAAGCCTCTTGAATTGCTTCATTTAATCTATCAATAAAAAACTTATACTCACCTCTTATATAAATATAAGCATGATTTGCTTGAATTGCCCAACAAGTACAGATAATTCCTTCAATTAAAAGGTGTGGATCGTATTGGAAAATTTGTCTATCTTTAAAAGTTCCAGGTTCACTCTCATCACCATTTACGATTAGATATCTAGGTCTTTCATCAACTGGAGGCATAAGTTCCCATTTAGGACCACAAGCTGCTCCTCCTCCACCTTTTCCTCTAAGCCCTGATGCAGTAACTTCAGCAGTAACTTCTTCAGGTTTCATAGTGAAAAGTTTATCTATAGAAGAGTATCTTCCATTTGCAAGAGCAACTTCAAGTTTGTGTGAATTTGGGATATCAAAATTTTTACTTACTATTTTAGTTATCATTTTTGCACTCCCAAATTATTTTTTCTAATTTTTCTTTTGTTAGTTTTCCGTGATAAACATTATTTAATGAAATCATTGGAGCATCACCACAAGCACCTTGACACTCTACTTCACTAAAAGTAAAAAGTCCATCGGCACTTGTTTGCCCTGGCTCTAATCCTAAAGTCTCTTTTATGTAAGCTTTTAACTCTCTTGCACCCATAAGCATACAAGATACTGTTTTACAAAGTTCAATATGGTGTTTTCCAATTGGTTTTAAGTTAAACATAGTATAAAATGTTGCCACTTCATATACTTGCATTGGACTTTTTTGAACTTTTTCTGCTACATAAACCATAGCTTCTGGGCTTACCCAACCTTCTTGCTCTTGTACTAACCAAAGAGCTGGTAGCATGCAAGAGTCAATTTTTGGATATCTAGAAGCATACTCTTGAAATTTTGCCTCATTTTCTGGTGTATATTTAAAACTACTCATTATCTATCAAACTCCCCAGCAATAAAATTCAAGCTAGCCATTGTAACAACAGCATCAGCTAGCATAGTACCTTCAACTATTTTTGAATAAGCAGCTAAAGAATAAAAACATGGTGGTCTACATTTCACTTTATAAGGTCTTCCACTTCCATCACTTACAATAAAGAAACCTAACTCTCCATTTGTAGCTTCAGTTGAACTATAATATTCACCTTTTGGAACTAAAGTTCCTTCAAATGTAAGCTTAAATTGATTCATTAAACCTTCAATATTTCCATAAACATCTTTTTTATTTGGTAATACAAGATTTGGAGCATAAACATTTATAGCACCATCTGGCATATTTTTCATAGCTTGTCTAATGATTTTTATAGATTGAATTGACTCTTCAAATCTACACATCATTCTGTCATAAACATCACCATGACTTCCAATAACTAAATCAAAATCAAAGTTTTCGTACCCATAATATGGTTTATCTTTTCTTAAGTCATGAGCAACTCCAGCTGCTCTTAAGTTTGGTCCAGAAATACCATTTGCAAGTGCAAAATCAGCTTTTATAACTCCAACATCTTGAGTTCTATCATGGAAAAGTTTATTATGAGCTATTAAAGATAAAACATCTTCTATAGCTTTTTCAGATGTTTTTAAAACTTCTTCTAAATCTTTGTCAAAACCATCATATAAATCAAACTCTAAACCACCAATTCTTGTATAGGTATTTGTAAGCCTAGCACCTGTAAGTTTTGATAATAAATCATAAGCTTGATCTCTTGCTCCAAATAAGTACCATAAACTTGTAAGACCACCTAAATCAACCATATTTGCAGCATTACAAACAAAGTGGTCAATTATACGGCTTAATTCACCAATAACAACTCTTATCATTTTTGCTCTTGGAGTTATCTCGATTTTCATCATATCTTCAATAGCTTTTGCCCATCCGATATTATTTAAAATAGCACTACAATAATTTAATCTATCCGTATAAGGGATTACTTGTGAGTAAGTGTGGTGTTCACAAGCTTTTTCAAAACCTCTGTGTAAATATCCAATTTCTGTAACACAAGCAGCTATTGTCTCACCTTCAAGTGCAACAAAGTTTCTTATAGTTCCGTGACTTGCTGGATGAGAAGGTCCAACATTTAAGAGCATTAAATCTGCTATCTCTTCATCTGTATATCCTTTTGATTTAAGAAGAGGTAACATCTCATCCATTAAATCTTCAGTTTCTGTACAAATTTGTCCTTGAGTTATTTTGTAATCTTTTCTTAAAGGGTGGCCAATAAATTGTTTATGGTTTAAAACTCTTTTAAGATTTGGATGGTTTAAAAATATTACACCATATTGATCGTAAGCTTCTCTTTCAGCCCAATTTGCAGAAGGAAAAATATCACAAACTGTATCAATACTTAAACTTTCATCACTTACAAATGATTTTACCGTAGTCTCTTTTTTAAAATCACTACTTCTTAAAACATAAACAACTGCAAATCTTGAGGGTGTAGAATCTGGAAATTTTGAATAATCAACTGCTGTCATATCTAGAAGAATTGTAAAATCTTCATCTTTTTTTAATCTTAAAAGAGTAGCTCTTAAATCTTTTGAATCAACTAATAAATCACATTTAAGCATCTAAAAATCCTTTATACTCTTTAACTCTATCTTTAATAATTGACTCATTTTTAGCTTTTTCTTGAATTCTCATGATTGCATCAAGAACAGCTTCTGGTCTTGGTGGGCAACCAGCAACATACTCATCAACTGGAATAATCTCATCAATTCCTTGAACAGTCGCATAATTATCATAAAAACCACCACTACAAGCACATGCACCCATAGATATTACCCATTTTGGTTCGCACATTTGCTCATAAATTTTTTTCAAAATTGGAGCTTGTTTGTATGAAATAGTTCCAGCAACTATCAATAAATCTGCTTGTCTTGGAGAAAACCTTACAACTTCGGCTCCAAATCTTGAAACATCATATCTTGAAGCAGCAACAGCCATAAACTCAATACCACAACATGCAGTTCCAAATGCCATAGGCCAAAGAGAATATGACCTTCCCCAGTTAATAGCTGCATCTAACTTTGTTGTAAGTATGCTATCGCCTAAACTTGATTCAACTCCTAATCCCATGATAAAGCCTTTTTCTTATAGATATAAATTAATCCAATAAATAACAGTCCCATAAAGATAAACATCTTAAACAGTCCAGCAACTCCTAGATCAACAACATTTACAGCCCAAGGAAACATAAAAATCACTTCCACATCAAAAAGTAAAAATGAGATAGCAACTAAATAGAATTTAACAGAAAATCTATTGTTTGTTGTTCCAACAGGATTTGTAACCCCACTTTCATAGACATTGTTTTTAAGAACAGAGTCTTTATTTTGAGGACCAATAAATTTGGTAAGCATAAAAACAACTGCAAGAATCACCCCAATGGCAATAAATATAGCAGATGCTAACATTAATTCAGCAGACATCTTCTTTCCTATTTTTATAAAATATAATCAGATTTTGATTGTACACAAATTTTTTAAAGTAAACAATTTTAAAGCTGTTTTATAATCAATTAAAAACATAAGTGTGAAAAAATGTAATACTTTCTAATCTTGACAAATTAACTATATATAAAATATCTAAAATATAAGGTTTTTCTTAATTAAAACTTAATTTTAATTTGCTACAAAAAGGAACATAAAGAGATATTAAAGAAGATGATGATAGAGTAAATTCTTATTTAAACCCAAAGGAAAAATAATGAAAAGAGCGATAGCACTTTTAGAAAAACACAATCTTTTAAAAATAATTTCTGATGAACTTGATATAAATTTAGAAATTCCACATATTGCTTATGTAGAGGTTAAAAGACCTGATTCAAAGGCAATTTTGTTTACAAATGTAGTAGATAGAAAAAATGGTAAAAAGTTTAAAGAACCTGTATTAATGAATGTTTTTTGTAATGAAGATGCGGTTAAACTTTTTATTGGTGATGGAGATAAAATAGGGAGTGAAATAGAGAGTTTATTAAAATTAAAACCACCTGTTACTTTTAGTGAAAAATTATCAACTTTGGGTAAATTATTCTCATTAAAAAATACAATCCCAAAAAAAATTAAAGGTAAAGGAGTTTGTCAAGAGATTATAAAGCTAGGAGCTGATGCAAAACTTAGTGATTTACCTGTCCTTACAACTTGGGAAGAAGATGGTGGACCATTTATTACTATGGGGCAAGTTTATACTCAAAGTTTAAATGGTGAACTTAAAAATTTAGGAATGTATAGACTTCAAGTATTTCCTGATAACACTCTTGGAATGCATTGGCAAATACACAAAGATAGTAATCACTTTTTCCATGAATATAAAAAAGCTGGTAAAAAAATGCCTGTAAGTATTGGTATTGGGGGAGACCCTATGTATATATGGTGTGGACAAGCACCACTTCCTATAGGAGTTTTTGAGCTAATGCTTTATGGTTTTGTAAAAAACTCTCCAGCAAGGCTTGTGAAATCTATTACAAATGATATTTGGGTTCCTGAAGACAATGACTACATCATAGAAGGATTTGTTGATACAAGTAAGTTAAAAATAGAGGGTCCTTTTGGAGATCATACAGGATATTATACTTTAGATGAAGAGTTT
>Ga0265294_10000101_pt1 | contig 94215 bp, 79 predicted proteins | sample MunlanPumphouse3_FD_192504 | JGI IMG/M metagenome (GOLD analysis project Ga0265294, IMG submission 192504) | Groundwater microbial communities from a municipal landfill in Southern Ontario, Canada - Pumphouse #3 | ecosystem: Environmental > Aquatic > Deep subsurface > Groundwater | place...
ATTTCAGAGTAACAACAGGCACATTCGTTTACCGAATACAAAAGAAAGAAAAGATGCTCGATTACATTCGTTGTATGCTCGAGGGCAAAACTCTCAGAGCTTGTGCTAAAGAAGTGGGCATCAGCCTACCTACAAGCTTCGCTTGGCGTCATAGGATTTTAGCAGCTTTGAGAAATTTCGAAGACAATGTCAATTTCTTCGGAATTGTAGAAGTAGAGGAACTGTTAATGAATTACTCCGAAAAAGGAAGACGCTATCGAAATGAAGAAGAGCTAGCAGAAGCACAAGAAAAGAAAAAGAAAAAAGTAGCCGTGATAGCATCTAAAGATAGGACTGGCAATATGCTTTTTAAGCAATTAGGGTTAGGTAAAATAAAACGTGAGCAAATCGAGCAATTGCTAAATACCAAAGTATCAGCTAATAGTGTGATATGTTTCGGACACAATGATGAGTTTAGAAAGCTAAAGAGTCAGAATCTTGAGCGAAAAGAAATAGTGATAGATAGGGTAAGGAAACGAGGAGTATACAGTGTAGCAACCATTAGGCGACATGTAAATACTTTTGTTGGCTGGATAAATAATCAATTCAGAGGTGTGGCTACTAAGTACTTGCAGAGCTATATAATGTGGTATGTAGTGATGCATAAATATTTGTTAAACAATGTGGTGCCCGATGTAGGTAGGATGCTCAATCTCGCATCATCAGACAGACGAGCGTGGTATGTATACAGAGACTTGAGAGCAAGTCCTGTGTTTATTTAAACATTGAAGAATGTTATTACGTTATTTAAAAAATTAACTTTCAAACACTTTCAAAAGCAACATTATAAAAACAACATTATCTATTATAAAGATCTCTAAATCTTTATGTGTTTCGTTATTATGTAAAAAAAGCTTTGTTTTATTTTCTTTTATCTAATAAGTTCTAATGTTTCTTGTCCCAGTTGCTCAGCTACATATTTTCTAATAAAAGGTGCAGTGTACCCTTGATCAATAGACAACATATCTTGCAAAGTGCCATTATATATAACATATCCACCAAGATTACCACCCTCAGGGCCTAAATCTATTATATGATCACAATGTGTTATTACTTCTAAATTATGTTCTATCACTATAACTGTGTTGCCCATATCAACGAGTCTATCGAGTGTTTTTAATAAATTAGAGATATCTTCGAAATGTAATCCAGTGGTAGGTTCATCTAATATATATAGAGTTTTACCTGTAGATCTTTTTATTAGTTCAGTAGCTATTTTGACCCTTTGTGCTTCACCACCGCTTAGAGTTACAGATGACTGTCCTAGTCTTATATAACCCATGCCTATATCATTTATTATTTTTATACTTTTCTGTAGACGCGAATTACCTTCAAAAAAATTATAAGCTTGCTGAAAAGTCATTTCTAAAACTTCACTAATATTTTTCCCTCTATATCTTATTTCTAATGTTTCTCTATTATATCTCTTTCCGTTACATGATGGACAGGTCGTGTATACATTATCCATTAATTTCATTTCATATACTAGATATCCAGTGCCCTTACAAGTGCTACACCTTCCATTACCTACATTAAAGCTAAATCTACTTTTGTTATAACCACGCATTTTAGACTCAGGTTGATTAGCAAAGATTTCACGTATATAATCAAAAATTCCTATGTATGTAGCAGGATTACTTCGTGGAGTGCGACCTATGGGAGATTGATCTATTATGATTACTTTATCTATATTCTCTAAGCCTTCTAATTTTTCATAAGGCAAACAGTTACGAAAAGATTTATTTAAAGCATTAAAAACAGCAGGATAAAGTGTCTCTGTGATCAGACTCGATTTACCACTACCTGATACACCTGTTATACCGATAAGTTTATTTAGTGGAAAGTTTACTGTGATATTTTTTAGATTGTGTCCATTAGCGCCAATGATGGTTAAGTTTTTTCCATTACCAGTCCTATGATCTAATTTTAGTTTAAATTTCTTTTTCCCACTAAGATATTGACAGGTTAAAGTATTGCATTGCATTAGCTCTTTTGGAGTACCCTGTGCTATGACTTTGCCACCTCGTTCACCTGCACCAGGACCGAAATCAACTATCTGATCTGCTGATAGCATCATGTCTCTATCATGCTCAACTACTATTATAGAATTGTCCAAATCTTTAAGTTTAATTAAAGATTTAATTAATTGATTATTATCTCTTGGATGCAAACCTATGCTTGGTTCATCTAGGATATATAAAACACCTGTAAGCCCAGTACCTATTTGGGTAGCCAAGCGTATTCTCTGGGCTTCGCCACCAGACAAACTATAAGTAGGTCTATTAAGAGTGAGATAAGAAAGGCCTACATTCAACAAAAAATTTACTCTTGTTTTTAATTCTTTTAAAAGCTCTTTTGCTATTAAATTTTGCTTTTCAGTCAAAATTTTTGGAAGCTTGTCGATCCAATAAATCAGATCAGATAGCTCCATATTAGCTATCTCAGCTATATTTTTATTATCTATTTTGAAATATAAACTTTCTTTTTTGAGTCTAGTACCTTCACAGGTAGGGCATATATTGACTACTTGAAATGTATTGGCCCATTTTCTCATCATTTGATTGTCAGCTTCAGCTAATTTGTTTACTATATTTATGATACCATCATAGCTTAATTGATAATTAGATGAGATGCCAATATTATCATATTGCATATGTATAATCTCATCGGTGCCATACAGTAAGGTTTGTATTAGTTCATCAGGAAAAACTTCAATTGGATCATCGAGTGTCAAATCATATTTCTTTAAAATCATTTCTAATTGCTTGAAGGTCCAATTATTTTTATACTTGCCAAAAGGAGCAATACCACCCTCGCGAAGGCTTTTTCTTTTATTAGGAAAAATTTTATCTATATCTATTTCATTAACATAACCCAATCCTCTACAAGTAGGGCAAGCACCATAAGGAGAATTAAAAGAAAAAGTATTAGGTTCTGGCATAGGATATGAGATACCACTATCTTCACACATTAAATTTTTAGAGTAATAAGTAGCCTTTTCATCATGTAATATTATCAGATTACCATTACCATATTTTAATGCTAATTCAATGCTATTTTTCAATCTTCTTATTTTATTATGGCTTACATCCAATTCATCGATCCATAATTCGATATCGTGAGTTTGATAACGTTCTAATTTTATGCCAGGTTCTATTGTAACAAGTTTACCATCTACTCTCATTTGTTCGAAGCCAAGCTTAGCATAGCGATCAAAAAGTTCTCTATAATGTCCTTTACGTGCTTGTACTAATGGGGCTAAGATATGTATATGCAGTCCTTTAAATTTTTCTAATATTTTTTTTATAATTTCATCGATAGAAAGCTGCAACATAGGTTTACCAGTTAAATAAGAATACGCTATTGAGACTTTAGCATATAAAAGTCTCAAATAATCATATATTTCTGTAACAGTACCAACTGTAGACCTTGGATTTTGAGAAATAGTTTTTTGCTCTATAGCTACTACAGGAGGTATTCCAGTAATATTATCTACATCAGGCCTATCAAAAACACCTACAAACTGCCTTGCGTAGGCACCAAAAGTTTCCATATATCTTCTTTGTCCTTCAGCATAAATAGTATCAAAAGCCATAGAAGATTTACCACTTCCACTCAATCCTGTGAAAACTATTAATTTATGTAAAGGTATTTCTATTGAAACATTTTTTAAATTATGTACTCGAGCTCCTTCTATTACTAGATAATCATTAGACATTATTGTTTTACTCCTAACATAAATAATTAATTTGCAAAGTTAATAAATTTTGATGAATTGATACGCAAAACTACTAAGGCTTTTAAGCATAATATTAACATAATAAAGTAAACTAATTTTTTTTTAACATACCTGAATCCGTGAATATAAAATAAAAATTTTAAATTAAAGATGTTAATTTAGAGAAGTAAAACCATATTTTAAATAATAATTTATGAGAACAGCTTACATTTGTGAATGCTATACATACTCCTATCGGAAGATACGGTGGTGCTTTGTCTAATGTTAGAACCGATAATCTTACAGTTTTAATTATTAAAGCTGTATTAGCTCGTAATCTGCATGTAGACACAAATGGAATAGATGAAGTAGTATTTTGTTGCTCTAGATTTAGCAGATAATAGAATCAAAACTTTCGCTCTTGATAGATTATTAAATCTTAAAATAACAGATATAAGTTTTTGTGAGTTTAAGGATTTTGATGCTAACGAGTATTTCAAATATTGTTTTGGCATAGTGAGACCAGAAAATGCTGTCGTTGAGGAAGTGAAGTTATCATTTACTCCCAAACAAGGCAAATATATTAAATCTCTACCATTGCATGCTACTCAAAAGATAATCATTGATAATGATGATGAGTTTGTAATCACACTTAGCATATTCATCACTTATGATTTCATTCAGGAGATATTGCAATATGGTGATGAAGTAAAAGTTATAAAACCAGATTCACTAGTAAAGACGATAAAGCAAATACACGAAAATGCTTTGAGAAGATACTAACTAGCAAATTATATAAAACAACGACATAAATAATTATACGTAATAATGAAAAATATTAAAAATACAGAGATAAAATGATTAAAATAGTTTAAAATTTTCGCTTAAACCCATCAACTCTTCACCCCGTCACCCCGTCACCCCGTCTCCCAGTCTCCCAGTCTCCCAGTCTCCTAGTCTCCCAGTCTCCCAGTCTCCCCGTCTCCTTCTCAACTTATCAACTAAATATATTAATTTCAGAACTTAAAAATTTATTAAATTTGCAAAAATAATTAAATGGACTCAGATACTATAAAAAGTTTAAATGCAAGAGGATTGATAGCTATAAATATTGATAGCAAAACAGAGTTGCTTTTTACTAATAGATGGCAAAAGCTCACTTCTTATAAAGATGCTAAGCATGATAAAGATTTTTATATAGCTTTTCCCGAGGCGATAGAATACGTAGAGGTACAATTCAAAAATGATAGAAAACAATTTTATAGAAATACAACTGGAATGCCATTAGAAATAGGTTCATTAGTAGCGGTAGAAGCTAATCCCGGTCATGATATTGGAGTAGTATGCCTGACAGGTCGCGAAGTCATACAACAAATGAAACGTAAAAAATCAAAGAATAACAATGGTGAATTATTGAATTTGTATAGAATAGCAAAAGAAAATGATATAGATAAATTTTTAGATGCTATCAAAAATGAGGAGAAAGTCATAAAGCAAACTAAAAAAATTATCAAAGAAAAAGGCTTAGAAATGAAATTGATAGATGTAGAATATCAGGGTGATGGCACTAAAGCTACTTTTTATTATATAGCTGATGAGCGTGTAGACTTTAGAGAACTCATTAAAACTTTAGCAAGTAAATTTAGAATAAGAGTAGAGATGCGTCAGATAGGTGCTAGACAAGAGACAGCTAAACTAGGATGGATAGGACCTTGTGGTAGAGAATTGTGTTGTTCTACATATAAATGTGTGTTTAGTTCTGTATCTATCACTGCTGCTAGTATTCAGCAATTAACATTAAATCCTCAACGTCTTGCTGGTATGTGTACTAAACTAAAATGTTGCTTGGCATATGAATTACCACTTTACGAAAAATTTATTACTAGTTTACCACCTACAGATATCCCATTAATTACTAAAGAAGCTAAAGCCACATATGTAAAAGCTGATATTTTCAAAAATGTAATGTATTACTCGTATGAAAATAGTGATTTATTGTTTGGCTTGCCTATATCTGCTGTTATACAAATACAAGAATTAAATAAAAAAGGCGAAATACCGGAAAAACTTGAAGAATTTGCGGTAATTAGTGAATACACTGTAGAAGAGAGTGTAAGTCAAGAAGATTTATCAAAATTAGAAGATGAATAATAATTTTTTTATTTTAATATTTATAGTAATATTATTACTTAGCTCTTGCAAGCAGGATAAGTATTATGATATACAATCCTTTGATGATGAAGTATGGGTTTATACAGAATGGAAGGAATTTGCTATTCCCATACCTGATACCATTAATCTATACAATTTTCATTTGCTTTTGCGTACTTCTCAAGAGTATCCGTATACTAATTTATATTTATTTGTGCAAAATATTCCTCCTACTGGATCTATATACGAAGATACATTATTGCTGATATTATATGATGAAAATGGCAAGCCTATCGGAAAAAAAAGCAATAAAAATTATATCTATGATTTTTTAATAAGAAAAAATTATATCTTCCCATCTACTGGTGTTTACACACTTTTAGTAACACATGGTATGAGAGATAGTATTTTGCCAGGTATAATAGAAATAGGATTCAAATTTGAAAAAGTAAATAAAAATGAAAGATAATTTTTTTTCGATCTTCAAAACTGAAGATGAAAATTTTAAAAAATTTTTAAAAAATCTTTGGATAATATTTTTTTGTATTCTAGGATTTATATTTATTTTTTTTATAGGTGTATATTATGGACTCTTAGGCCCTATACCTTCTTTTGAGCAATTAGAAAATCCTTTAGATAAATTTTCTAGCGAATTAATAAGTGTAGATGATAATGTGATAGGTAAATATTATTATGAAGAAAATAGATCTTGGGTTAGCTACAATGAGATAAGTCCATACGTTATACAAGCTTTAATAGCTACCGAAGATAAACGTTTTTATAAACATAGCGGGATAGATTTTAAAGGATTAGCTAGGGTATTTTTCAAAACTATAATAGGACAACAAAAAGGTAGTGGTGGCGGTAGTACTATTACTCAACAATTAGCAAAAAATTTATTTAAACGCCCTGATAATATTAACAAAATCAAACTAATAGGTATTAAATTTAGAGAATGGATGACTGCTATAAAATTAGAAAGAAATTATTCAAAAGATGAAATAATTGCAATGTATTTAAATACTGTGCCTTTTGGTTATCAATTATATGGAGTCAAATCTGCTTCATTATATTATTTTGGTAAAAATCCCAATGAAATCGATATAGATGAAGCTGCTATTTTGATAGGTATGTTAAAAGCTACTACTAGATTTAATCCTATTCTTAACCCAGAAAATGCCAAAAATAGAAGAAATATTGTTTTGAAGCAAATGCTTAAAAATCAATTTATTAATAAAGAACAATATGATTCATTAAAGGTAAAGGAAATCACAAAGCCAGAAACAAGTATCACAACTAAAACTGACGACCTTGCACCATATTTTCGTGAATATCTACGTCTGTACATGACTGCAAAGGAGCCTGATCATAAAAAATATAAGAATAAAGCTGATTACAAAAAGGCAAAAGAATTATGGGATAATGATCCATTATATGGATGGTGTAATAAAAATACAAAACCTGACGGCAAACCATACAATTTATATAGCGATGGACTACGTATATATACTACCATTGATAGTCGTATACAAAGATATGCTGAGGCAGCTGTAAGGGAGCATCTGAGTCAAGATTTGCAAAAAAAATTTTTCCAAGAAGCTAAACGAAGCAAATATGCTCCATTTGTAGGAGCAACTTCTCAAGCCGAAGTAGATAAATTGATGGATATGGCTATTAAACGCACTGATAGATATCTCAGTATGGTCAGAGATGGTTATAGTGAAAAGGAAATAAATAAAGCTTTTCATACCCCTACAGAAATGAGAGTTTTTAGCTGGCAAGGTATCAAAGATACAGTGATGACACCTTATGATTCTATAATATATCATAAATATTTCTTAAGAGCAAGCTTCGTAGCTATAGAACCACAAACAGGCTATGTAAGGGCTTATGTTGGCGGACCCGCATATAGTTTTTTCAAATATGATAATGCCGCTGTAGGCAAAAGACAAGTAGGATCTACTTTTAAACCTTTTGTATATGCTTCAGCTTTTATCAATGATCCTACTCTTACACCTTGTACTAAAGTGCCACTGATACCTGTTACTTTTGATATGCCCGATGGTTCTCAATGGACGCCAAGAAATTCTGGAAATGTACAAGAAGGTACTATGATAGAACTCTCGAAAGCTCTAGCTCTATCTATTAACTGGATTTCGGCTTTTTTAATTAAAGAAAAAACAACACCTGAAGCTGTAGTAGAATTAGCAAAATCGATGGGTATTACTGATACCATACCGCCAGTACCATCTATTTGCTTGGGTACAGCTGAATTAAAATTAATTGAGCTTTTAAGCGCCTTATCTACTTTTGCAAATTCAGGAGTAGCACAAAAACCTATCATGGTTACTAGGATAGAAGACCGCTTTGGTAATATAATTAGTGTTTTCCCTTATGGGGTTACTCATGAAGTTATGGACGAATTTACTGCTTACAAAATGATATCTTTGATGAAAGGTGTTGTAGATTATGGTACTGGTAGCAGAATTAGATATATTTATAAAATTCCTTATCCTGTTGCTGGTAAAACTGGCACCACAGACAATAATAGTGATGGATGGTTTATCGGTATTACTCCAAAATTAGCAGCTGGAGTGTGGGTAGGCGGTGAAGATATGCAGATACATTTTCGTAGTATGGCTTTAGGTCAAGGTGCTAGCATGGCATTACCTATTTGGGGACTTTTTATGCAAAAAGTCTACGCTGATGACTCGTTAAATCTGTATAAAGGTGATTTTGATAGACCAGCAGGCATGAGCTACGAGATGCTCTGTAATCCATCCACTACAGATGCTGATGGCTCGTCTATGCCATTTATTATGCCTAAGAAGAAAAAAACTTGGAATTAAAATGCGTAGAAAAACCCTACAAATTCCCATTGGCAATATATTAATTGGTAGTGAATATCCTATTATTATACAATCTATGACTAATACTTTAACATCTGATATTCAAAGTACTGTAAATCAGTGTATTAGATTATTTGATGCTGATGCTAAACTCGTTAGAATAACAGCTCGCAATCTGAAAGAAGCTGAATGTCTAAAATTGATTAAAAATGATTTAATAAATATGGGATATGAGCTACCTATTGCAGCAGATATTCATTTCAATCCACATTTAGCCAAAGTAGCTGCCAATTATGTTGAAAAAATACGCATCAATCCTGGTAATTTTGTTAATTTATTTCCTAATAATAAGTCATATACTAATGAGCAATATAAGTTAGAAGTAGATGCTATTAAAAATGAAATCGAAAAACTTTTACCTATCTTAGTAGCTAATAAAGTAGCTGTGAGAATAGGTGTAAATAAAGGTTCACTGTCTCAACGATTAATTGATAAATTTGGTAATACTACTGAAGCTCTCGTAGAATCTGCTATAGAAAATGTAAAAATTTTTAATAAGTTAAACTTTAATAATATTGTTATTAGCATTAAAACTAGTTCTGTTTATGAGACAATAGCTGCTAATAGGCTATTAGTATCTAAACTCGACAAACTAGGACTTTATTATCCGATCCATCTCGGCGTCACTGAAGCTGGTATAGACAAAGAGGGTATTATCAAATCCTCAGTAGCCATTGGCAATTTATTATTAGATGGTATAGGTGATACTATTAGGGTTTCTTTAACTGGTGATCCAGTAAAAGAAATTTCTGTAGCTGAGACAATTATCAAGACCTATCAAAAATTTTTACCTTTACCACCAATGCCGACTTATAGTTATACTTTAGAGAATGCTCCTAAAATATTTACTATCAATGATTTAACTACTGAACATCTTGATTTAAATAATCTATTCATAGACCTTCCAAAAAATAGGCCTTTCGATTTCATAGCAAATAAATTAAAAACTGTCGAACAAGTGAATATCAAAATAGATATTGATAAATTTGATCTCTATGAATTAAGCATAATTCTTGGTAGAGGCTGGATAGATGGATGGCTAAAAGATGTTTATTTAGTTTGTGATAATCTAAAAAATGAAAAAGTAAATGACGTATATCAAATTTTACAAGTAACTGGTAAAAAAAAGTTACTCACTGAAGTGATATCTTGTCCATCGTGTGGACGAACCATGTTTGATATTGAGAGCATTACTAGGCAGGTAAAAAAACGTTTTAGCATATATCCTGGACTTACTTTAGCTGTGATGGGATGCATAGTAAATGGTCCAGGCGAAATGCGAGAAGCTCAAGCAGGAATAGTAGGTAATGGAATTAATAAAGCAGATATATATGTCTTTGGTAGAGTAGTCGCTAAAAATATCCCAGTAGATAAGGTAGTAGACGAATTTGAAAAACAATTAAAAATACATAATCTGATATAAAAAATAATTGATTTTTTGTTCTCAAAAAATTAAATAATATAGTACCAAAAACAGAGAGAAAACTAATCTATTATATTTTAATTAAAATCATTTAATGTTTAGATATAAAATTATGATTTTTGTATTAAATCAAAGAAGATATTTATTATGATATAAATCATATAGTTAAAGTTGAAATTAATTATTTATAATTTTGCTTTTGCAATTTTATTACATTAATGAAAAACAACTTTAAACAAACTTTTATTAATCTCCTTTCACTATTTATGGCAGTATTTATGATATTGCTAATAGTCAATAATATAGTTTTTTTGCATGTTCATAAATTACCAAATGGGGAAATAATTGTGCATGCACATCCTTATAATAAATCTAATGACACTGAGCCTATTAAAAATCATACTCATTCTAATAGAGAATATTTAGTATTAGATCAATTAAAAAATATATTTGTTATTACATTTATATTTTTTTCTTTTTTATTTTTTTCAAATAAAATCTTAATTTTCAAAAACAAAATTGTTTATCATGGCTTTGATCATGATAAATTTTATAAAAATAAAGCACCTCCATACTTCATATTAAATTATTAATAGTAGTACTATTTTATTCATTTTATAATTTGCTTAAATGATCATATAAGCAGATTAAGATTATTAATTCAATTATAAACTAAAAAATTAAAATTTATGAAAAACAAAAAAATAGTTTTTATATTATGTATCATGTTATGTACATTAAATATTTATTCACAAAAAAAAGAAACTGATGCAAATATAATAGGGCATGTAATGTGCGATGGAGAGCACTTACCCTTTGCATCAATATATATTAAAGGAACAAATATCGGAACAACTAGTGATGAAACTGGACATTATAAAATAATAAATATCCCAATAGGTACTCATATTTTAGTAGCTAGGTCTGTGGGATACAAATCACAAGAAATAGAAATAGATGTTTGCATTGGTGAAACTAAAGAAATAAACTTTGAATTAGAAAAGGATGTTTTAAATTTATCCGAAGTAGTTATAACAGGGGAGAGGAAAATGATATATAAGAAAAAATCATCAATTATTGTTAACACACTTTCTCCTAAATTATTTGATCTGACTCAATCTACATCTATGGGAGAAAATCTAAATTATTGTCCAGGATTAAGAATGGAAAATAATTGTCAAAATTGTGGAAGTTCACAAGTAAGAATGAATGGTATGGATGGTCCTTATTCACAAATCTTAATAAATGGTCGTCCAATTTTTAGCAGTTTAGCTAGTGTATATGGCTTAGAATTAATACCTACTAATATGATAGACAGAATAGAAATAGTTAGAGGTGGTGGATCAGCTCTATATGGTAGTAATGCTATTGCAGGTACTATAAATATAATTCTAAAAGATCCTTCAATAAATTCTTATGAATTTGGTATAAGTCAAGGAATTATTGGTATTGGGATAGATAGTACTGGAGGCATAGCAAATGATTTTTCTATTAAATTCAATACTTCGATAGTATCGACTAATAATAAAACTGGTATGACTTTATATGGTTTTTATCGCAATAGGAATCCTTTTGATGCAAATAATGATGATTTCTCTGAATTAAGTTTATTAAAAAATCTTTCAATGGGAACTCGATTATACCATAAAATTGGAACTAAAAGTAAATTATCGACAGATTTTTTTATAATTTCGGAAAAAAGAAGGGGAGGGGATAAATTTGATTATCCAGTTCATGAATCAAATATAACGGAATCTGCAGAACACTTTATTACTACGGGAGCCTTAAACTATGAAAGATATTTTAGAAAAAATGATCTTTTATCAATATATTTATCAGCTCAGAAGGTAGATAGGGATTCGTATTATGGAGCAAATCAATCTTTAAATTCTTATGGTAAAACTCAGGATGTTTCTTTGGTAGTAGGTGCTCAATATAATGTATATTTTGATAAATCTAATTTGATATTTGGTGTAGAAAATAATGGATCATGGCTAAAAGATAAAAAATTAGGATATCCAGATATAGACAATGCAATGATAATAAATGATATTATTATAAATATACCTCATGTTAATAATACTATATTGACAAATCAAACAAGTAATATTATAGCTGGGTTTGCTCAATATGAATATAATTGGGAAAGAATGAAAATAGCTATTGGGTTACGTTTGGATAAGTATAATATAAAAGATAAAAATAAATCCAAAAATAATATATCTGGTAATATACTTAATCCTCGTATTAATTTTAAGTATGATTTTAATTCTTTCTGCCAAGGTCGCATTAGTTATTCGCAGGGATATCGTGCACCACAGATATTTGATGAAGATTTACATGTAGAAACCTCAGGTGCTAGGCAGATAATTCATATAAATAGTCCTAATCTCAAAATAGAAACTAGTCGTAGCTATATGATGTCATTAGATTTTAATAAAAATTTTTCTAATATATATATTAACTTTTTGATAGAAGGTTTTTTTACCAAGTTAAATAACCCATTTACCAATGTTTTTGGTTTGCCAGATTCTAATGGTATAGTGATTTATACACGTATAAATGCAGATGATGGAGCCAGTGTAATGGGGGTTAATATCGAATTTAATATTATTCCTTTTGAAAAATTATCAATAAATACAGGATTTACTTTGCAAAGTAGTAAATATGATGTGCCTCAAGAGTTTAATGAGAAGAGATTTATGCGTACTCCAAATAATTATGGATATATAATATTAGATTACAAACTAACAAAAAAATTTGGAATAGCTTTATCGGGTATCTATACCGGTAAAATGCTCGTCCCATATTTTGGCAATCAAATTGCTGATCCTATGGCAGGTGAACTGAGAAATACTCAAAACTTTTTTGATTTTGGATTAAAGACATGGTATAATGTAAAAATTAATGGTGCTACATTACAATTATTTATAGGTATTAAAAATATATTTAATTCTTATCAAAAAGATTTTGATGTTGGCCTCGATAGAGATCCTGGTTATATTTATGGGCCAGCTTATCCAAGAACAATAAATTTTGGAATTAAAATAGGAAATGCTATTAAATGAAATATTTTATTGAATTCAAGTTATTACTAATATTATAACAAGATTCTTGTGGTGTATGATCATACGTCCTAATGATGCACAAATTGTATGGGCAATTCACTAATTGTCCATATAATTTGTCATAAACCTTTTGACAAATCAAGATAATCAGGATAATCAACTGGAAATCTGTGATTCTGACATTATATGCTCTTTGGGACCCCTCTCTCTAGGTCATCTGTGATGCCCATGCCCCCATCTTTTTAACTTAATAATATATATAACTTATTTTATTTCTTTTTTTTAATTAATTAAACTCTTATGTTGTAAGTTGTAAGTTATTTTCTCCATAGGTTTACATTATAAAACCAAAAAGGCTTATATTCATTATTTCTATATAATTTCCAGGTATACATCTTGGTATTGGGTATATAAGTACGATAAAAATAATAACTTTTAGCATACATTTCGTCTTTAGAACCATAAAGCCAGATTTCTGTATCATATAGTCTGTAAATATAATTTGGAGGCCCCTGCACGATATAGATCAATCCTTTATCTGTTTGCCAGCCAGGTTGAATATCTGTAAACCATTTATCAGCATCTGTCACTCTAGTATAATATTTTTTAATTACTTCAGCTGCTCTTTTGGCCTCGCCTATTTGTGCTAGCCAGAATGAATCTACTGTTTTTTTAGGATATTCAGATTTTAGCATACTATTGAATTCTGTATCAGTAGTAATATACCTTAGTGGTGGCACAAGTTCATATGGATAAATAATTTCAGGAAAATGGGCTGGTACTACTATAAAGAATATACCTGTAGAAAAAGTATCTATCGATACATTAATTAGTGTATTTAATAAATCTGAAGTAGCTACCCATGATTGTGATGCAGAAATAGAATGATCTTTGATCTTTTCTATTTCAATGTCTTTTAAGTTCAATTCAGTTACAAATGGTGGGGCAGCTACAGGAGGGAATTTATATACAGAAAACACCAAACTATCTATATCAAATGCAGAATTATATATTTTAAAAGTATCACTTATTTTTAAAAAATGTTTATCTTGTAGATTAGTATAAAACCATTGTGCACTATATGGGGAGGTTTTATCTATATTCAAATATTTGACAGTATAATTTTTACCAAAATCTACAGATTTGATGAATAATCTGCAATAACCCTTGAATGGATGATTAATCTGAAGTTTTATGGTAGTATCCCATCGTGATATTGTATCAGCAATAGAAATTTTAAATATTGAGGATTTCAAAATTTTATCTAATGAATCATAAAGATCAATTTTGCATTCTATTCTTGCAATTTTATAAAAAATACTATCTGGCGTTGGTAAGTTGACGAAATGTAAATTAGTAGTATCTATCTCTATATTCAAAATACTAATAGAGTCAGACAAGTGATAAAAAAAGGCATTAGATCTAATGTTATAAGGTGTAGCTTGATAAAATTCATAAAAAGGATAGCTAGTAGATATCTTTGAGGTTTTACAACTTATAAATATTATAATAAATAAAAGTAAAAATATAATATAATGTTTAATTTTCATTTTTTTATAGCTTTTGAAAAATCAATACGATTTTTAATGGCTTTACCTAAGGTTAACTCATCGATATATTCTATATCACCACCGATAGATATGCCTCGTGCAATAGCTGAAAAATATAACGAATTCACATCTTTCAACATATTAAATATGTAATAAGCAGTAGTATCGCCTTCTACTGTAGCTGGCAAAGCAAAAATAATTTCATTTATGTCATTATTTCTTAAACGCTCGGGTATATCATTTACAAATATTTTATCAGGTGTTATGCCATCAATAGGAGAGATTAACCCATTTAAAACATGATAAATCCCATTATATACTCTGGATCGCTCTATGGCTATGAGATCTTGAATATTTTGTACTACACATAGTATGGTAGTGTCGCGAGCCATATCAGAGCAGATATTACATATTTCAGCATCAGAAACATTATGACATTGCCGACATAGAAATAGATTTGTACTAAGCAATGCTATACTTTCACTCAATTTTTTTATATATTGAGGATCTTGCCTTATTAAAAACATTACCAAACGTGTAGCCGTTCGCTTGCCAATACCTGGTAACTTAGCTAACTCATTAATAGCATTAGCCATTGTTTTGGATAAGTTTTCTAAATCCACTTTTTTATCAAAATTAATTAAAATATTTGAATTGGTAAATAATAAATGACCGTATGATATTAAGCTAAAAATGAAGGAATTGTTAAAAATATGATAAAAAAAATTAAGATATTTTATTTCTAGGATGACAACTTTCTATAACATCTCGTAAGTATGACATAGAAATATGTGTATAGATTTCTGTAGTAGTGATAGATGAGTGTCCTAGCATTTCTTGTATGGCAAATAAATCTGCACCATTTTCGATCATATGTGTAGCGAAGCTATGTCTGAATGTATGAGGGTGCACATTTTTGCTAATACCCGCTTTAGCAGCACAATCTTTTACTATTATAAATATCATTTCTCTACTCAATTTTTTACCACGTCTATTCAAAAAAATATATTGCTGATATTGAGTTATCACAGGATAGTGGGGCCTGCTATATTCTATATAATAGTGTAGAGCTTTTTTAGCTTTACTGCCTATTGGGACATATCGTTCTTTATCACCTTTGCCTATGACCCTTATCATTGTCTCTTCTTCGAAGTAGTCTATCATTTTCAAGTTGACAAGTTCACTGACACGTAATCCGCAACCATATAAAACTTCTATTATGGCTTTATTGCGATGCCCTTCAAACTTGCTTAGATCTATCACTGCTATTATTTGCTCTATTTCTTCTACAGATAATACTTCTGGCAATTTTCGAGTTAATTTTGGCAATTTTAATCGTTCAGCAGGATTTTCTTTAATTATTTCTTCTTCTAATAAAAAATTATAAAATGATCTGATACCTGAGATAATACGTGCCAAGCTACTACTTTCTAGCTCTAATTCTGATAAAAAACTTACAAAACCTTCTAAATCTTTTAAATTAGCGTCTAAGAAAGATTTATTTATATTATTAAAGTAATTCATCAATTTTTTCACATCCCTCAGGTATGCATCTATAGTATTTTTACTATTATGCTTATCGAGCATCAAATAAGTGTGAAAACTTTTAAGATATTCTTCATTCATTTTTTTTAAAAAAATATTAAATGCCGTAATAATTATGTGGTGAGAGATTTAATAATTTTTCTTTTATTTCGTCATTTACATCTAATTGATTAATAAAATCAACAAAATCATGTTTTTTTAAACCTGATTTACCTCTTGTGAATTGTTTAAGGGCCTCATAAGGATTGGGATAACCATATCTGCGTAAGATAGTTTGTATGCCTTCGGCTATTATTTCCCAATGATTATCTAGATCTTCATCAATTTTAGATTTGTTTACATCTAATTTATTCAATCCAAATTTCAAAGAATTATATGCAATGAGAGAATGAGCATAGGGTACTCCAATATTTCTCAAAACGGTAGAATCACTTAGATCTCTCTGTAATCTAGAAATTGGTAATTTATTAGATAAATGCTCTAGCTGTGCATTAGCAATACCTAAATTGCCTTCAGCGTTTTCAAAATCTATAGGATTGACTTTATGTGGCATAGTAGAGCTACCGACTTCTCTTTTATCTATTTTTAAATGAAAATAATCTAACATGATGTAAAGCCAAAAGTCTCTACTAAGATCTAATAAAATGTTATTAATACGTTTCAAAGCATCAAAAAAAGCTGCAGAATAATCATAATGATCTATTTGTGTAGTGTTTTGCAATCGTATAAGTCCCAAACTACTAAGAAACTCATTGCTAAATTTAACCCAATCTATATCTGGATAAGCCACTATGTGAGCATTGAAATTACCTACCGCTCCGCCAAATTTACCAGCAAAAGGAATGAAATTGATCAGATGAAGTTGATTATTTAGTCTTTCGATAAAAACAGCTATTTCTTTACCAAGTCGTGTAGGTGATGCTAATTGACCATGAGTACGAGCAGGCATTATTATTTGCCACCATTTGTTAGAATAATCATTTAAAATATTTAAAATTTCTTCTATAGATGGATATAAAACTTCAAACCATGCATCTCGCATCATCATGGGGAAAGCTGTATTATTAATATCTTGGGAGGTGAGCCCAAAGTGAATAAATTCTTTTTCTTTTTCGAATCCTTTTTTATCAAATTGTACTCTAAGCCAATTTTCTACAGCTTTCACATCATGGCGTATTTCATTTTCTATTGCTTTGATCTCATTAGCTGCTTGGATAGAAAAACTTTCGTATATCGATAGTAGCCATCTTTCTCGTTCTTCATTTAAAAAATTTTCTAATTCTGGTAATGGTATTTTACATAATGCTATGAAATATTTTATTTCTACATTTAATCTATATTTTATTAATGCAAATTCAGAAAAATAATTTTCTAAAATTTTTGTCTGTTCGCAGTATCTACCATCTATTGGAGATATTTGTAATAAATTGGTCATTTTTTTATACAAATATAAAGTAAAAAATGTAATTAATTAATACATTTGAAATTGATGATTTGTATTAATTTTAATTATATTAATTTGATTAAGTGTATAATAAATAAAAACTATAACCAAAATTTTAGAAGATTAAAAAAAATAAGGAGTCAAGGGTCTAATGAGTTGAAATATTTATTTTAATATTTTACAGCATCAAAAGTGGCAAAAATGTTTCATTATTATCTAATCTGACTCTGATGTAATAGATTCCATTAGATAAATTATTTAGATTGTTTAAAGGAATCGAATAATTACCATTGTTCATATAATCATTTAAAATATTATGAACTAAGTTACCATTAATATCTATTATTTGTAGAGAAACTTTATATGAATTATTCAATTCTAAATATATTTGAGTATTCTCGTTTAAAGGATTAGGATATAATTGAATTTGATTACCTGCTAACACTTGAGTATTGATATCAGACATCGATAAAATATTAATATCATCTATATAAATATTGTTGCCACCATTAGAATAAAAGCTAAATTTCAATCTAAGATTATCATAATTTTGAACATAAGATGATTGAATAATAAAGCTAAATTCGGCCCATTGAGTTGTGGATGAAGGTGTAAATTCTGATTCTATAGGAGCCGTAGTTATAAGGTTTTGACCAGATTTTACTAATCTACTTTGCCATGTTTTACCACAATCATTAGAAATATAAACCGTCAATTTATCATAGATAGTATCAGCAGGAGTTAAAATAGTACTTGGTATTATTTTACCAGAATAAGCTACTTTAAACGAAACTTTAGCATGACCAGAAGGTAAAGAAGTAAGATTGTAAGCAGGTGTGATGAACTCGTCTTTACTGCCAGCCACATTATCTACGAAATTAGCTAAATAGATGCATTTATTTCCAGAATAGCTTGTTCCAGTTTTTATTTGCCATACGGAGCCAGTATCATTAATTACTATAAAATCATTAATAGGAGTGTACTCAAAAGATTCACTAATAGGTGCTGTGTTATTGGTCGTAGAGCTATAAACATGAATATAATTGGCCTTAGTAAGCGTGTTAGTTCCTTGAGCATTATTTACCTGAAATGTAACAGAATAAACACCAGGACTATTGTATATAATAGTCGGATTTTCTAGTGTAGAATTATCAGGATTACCACCTTGAAAGGTCCAATTAAATGTTGTAGCTGTACCATTAAATGAAGCATTGAAAAAGCTTATTTCACTACCAGCACAGACATATTGAGTATTAGAGAAAAAATCTGCTATAGGTGCACATTCATGTGAATCTTCTTCTAATACACCTGTTGCTTGTAAATTTTCTACAGACCATAAATTACGCCTGTAACCATTAAGTGTAGCATCTATTCTTTGATATTGGCCCAATGTGAATATATTATTACAATAGCCCCATTGATAGTCCATATAATTTTCTATCATATCTGGTTCATCTGGATCTTCAGTACAAGTATTTCTAGATCCTGGCGTAAAACAACTAATTGATGTATTCTGTGTAGCTTGATCTACTGGTGGTGTGTCATCTACCTCGTCACCCGTTGTTGCTAACATAGACGGACAGCCACTGCTAGTAGGTATAAGTCCTAATATCAAATTTTGAAAAGTATGATATAAATTGAAATAATGGCCAGATTCGTGAGTAAAATAGCGATTTACCATATTTAAAGGCATGCCTGCAAAATTTTCAGCAGTACCTATACCACCTATACAATCATGACGAATCAGTACACCATCTATATCTGTATCTCCACCTGTAAGAGCTTGGCTAAGTGGATTGTCGGGAGGAAAGGGCGACATACCACCTATCAAAGCTCCTTCTGGCAAAGCTAACCCTTCGGGATAAATGAAATTAACTACAAAAATATTCATATATTTTGTAGGATCCCACACATACTTTTTCATAGTATTGAAATATGCATAATTAGTCTCTGGTGTGTAATGCCTCACTATCCCATCAGTGCAGTTACCATTAGGATCTTTTTGGGCTAGACGAAATTCTATATTACAGTTAGCAGCTCTACTTTTAAATAAGTCATAAGTATTAACAGTGTCTGCATTTTGTTTATTAAAATCAATATTTATCTTTTCTAATCCATCCAGTATTTGAGCTTTATTAATATTTTCGCTACCATAAGTATGTATTATATGAAATACTACGGGGATAATCCTTTTACCATCAATCAGTGTATCAGTTTTTTCAAATGAAAAATCTTTATTAAAAAGTGCTTTGAAGTTATCCTCATAAATCATATAATCTACAATTAGATGGGGATCTTCTATCACTTTTAGCTTTAATAATACATCATCAGCTGGATATAAATAAATATTTTGGTTATTTTGCGTTTTAGCTATTAAACAAGCTAAAATCATAAAAAATGAAAAAATAATAGTACTTTTCATAATTAAATTTTTTTACAAAAATAAAAAAATTATTTAATTTCATTCTCTTTGTTGATTCAAAATATTTTTTTTAATTTTGCATATAATCTAATTTAAATTTTTACAAATTAGATTTATCCATAATTATCTAAGGGAGCATATTTTTTATGCTCCCTTTAATTTTATATAATACTAAATTATTAAAGATTAAAAAAAAACTACCTTAATCGATGTATTAAAGAGATAATTTTATTCAGGGTTAGGTCTACCAAGTGGTTTACCGTGTTTCCACAGATAATCTAATTCTTCTTCCTCTTTTTTTTGTTTTGCAATAAAATCTTTTGCATCTAGAATATCTAAATTTGGTTGCCCAGCAGCTACCCATGCTGTATACCAGAATGAAGCTACATTGTGTATAGCACGTCTAAAATTTCTTTCTATCATATTATGCAGTAGAGCATTAAACTCTTGGACAAATTCTCTAGAATATTGCTTGATCAATATATTATTTCTATCCTCCATAGTATAAATTTGAGAGGGCGTATAATGCTTTAGCATATAAGCATATACACTTAAAACGGTATCACTTTGTAGATAACCTAATTTAATCCAGTTCCAAAATTCATCTACTGGTTTGGATATATATTTAGCTCTACCTACGAAGAGATTGAAATTATCATATAGCACCTCTACAGCTCTGCTTTCCCACAATGCATGTATTCCCTTTTCTTCTATAGTTCTACCATCGTAATATTCGTTACAATGTAATGGAACATGTGCATCAGCTACATAATGTCCTATATTAGCACTTAGATAAAGTATTTTGCCAGCATCACCTTCTTTGAAGGCGTCAACAAGTCTATAATACATTTTTATTAGGTGGTAAGGTAAGATGCCATAAGCATAAAGTGTATCTTCAGTATATTTTTTCACAGCATCATTCCATGTCTTTGGAACCATATCAAAAGGATATTGTCCATAGTGATTTATATCCATATAATGACGAGCTGCTTCTATAGGATCTACGTATGAACGCTTATCAGGATCTACTGCATGCTGCGAAATATAATCCTTGTGTCTTTTATAAAAACCTACCATCTCTGGTGGCAAACAATAAATAGCATGTTCATTGATCCTAGGATGGGCAAAAAATCCCCAACCAAAGAGATTTATAGATATAGTTGTAGTTATTAAAATTATTATTAATTGCTTCGCTAATTGTTTCATTTTTTTTTAAAAACATGATTTATTTATTCAAAATTAATAAAAAAAATTAATAAAAAAAAGTTTTTATAATCTAATTTTTATTAGCTTAAATCTATGATTTTTTCTCCATCAAAAAATGGTATGACATTTGTAATATTTAATTGTAATGAGTAAGGTACTATATGGGCTAAATTTAATTTGTCGTGAAGTCTCTTGTAATGAGAAGCTTTTTTTATATAAGCTTCTAAATTATTATTTGACATCTCCCATAAATCTAATGCGATATATGCACTATCTTCTATACATTGATAACCATGAAGCAATAAATATTGTACAAAAGCACCTGCACAGATAGTATCTTCTAAGTTAGGGAAATCCTTCCATCCACTTGAAATCAATACAATAGGTTTATTTTCTTGAATCAGGTGGTCGGCTAATGCTCTAATATTAAGAAAAGATCCTAAATAAACCTCAGCTATGGAATAAGCTCTCAAGATAGTCTTAGTACCATTAGTAGTGAAATATGCAATAGATTTACCTCTCACACGGTTTATACTAAATTCATCAGCACTATTGCCCAAATCTGCATGTGGTAATTTGATACCATCGCGTTCAGCAGCTAAAAGATAACCTTTGTTTTTGTATTCATATGTTTTAGCTTCATTTTGTAAAGGTATTATTTCTTTCGCTCCATTCATAAATGCAGTGCATATACTTGTAGTAGCTCTCAATACATCTATTACTATACTATTAAATGGTGGCTTTGTTATGACCTTTGGTTCATCCAAAAATAGTGGACTTAAAACAACTTCTACACTTAACATTTTTTTTACAAAAATAAGTACAACTTATCAATAAAATAAATATTTCTAATCATTAATTTTAATAAGATATCTACACTTGTTGTATTTTTATTTTAGCTTTTATATTTGTATACTTGGTCTAGTATTGTAGTCATTATAAATTATTTGTAATCTGTATTAATTTTTTATAAATACATTGAAATTTGGATATAAAGAATCAGCTTTTTGTAAATAAAAATTAGCTTTTACACTGTCATTATTTTTTAGATGCCATTTTACTTGAAAATATAGCATATCTTTATTATCAGGTTCTATATATTCATAAATATTTAAGATAGATTGCATAGCAGGATTATTTTGTTGAAAAAGATTTGCAGAATATGAAAAAGATATTATACCGATAAAAGATAATAAACGTTGTGCTAGTGCATAATTCATTTCGTCAATAATATGATTAGAATTTAGAGAAATATTTCTAAGAGAATCTATATATTTTATTAGTTTTTTATCATCAGCAAAATTAAAAAAATTAATAATTTTTTGTTGTTCTGACCATTCTTTTTCAAAAATATCGAATAATATAGGCATAGTTTTTTTACTAAAAATTTCATAAGATTTTATCAATTGATCTTCAGATGTTAAAAAATTGAATTTTTTCATACTTAATAGAGTAGGGTAGAGAAAAAATTCAGGAATAGAGTCTAATGAATAATTGGGTTGCTTTTTCATTTTAGTTTTATCAAAAATCAACATTTTAATAGCTAAATCTACAATGTTTTGAGGTGGCCAATGGTGTTTACCATCAAAAAAAATAATAGCTATCGAAGGCGAATTTGCATATTGAGTAAAAAGATGAAAAAATTCTGAAAAATTAAAATCTTTTATACCCACGATATGAACAATAGGAATCATATTTTTAGAATAAAATTCTGGATTGTAAGCAGATGCACCAGTCAATATGAGTCCTTTGGCTGGTTGAAACTGTTCCTGTACTATAGTAGCCACTCTACTACCACCTGAGAAACCAACAAAAAATAATTTAGCAGTATCTACTGGTAATTTGCGATTTATATCTCTTATGAAAATTTCGAAATATGATAATGAAAAATTAGCAGGTGTCTCATTAGATGATAGTGTATATCCAATAAATATTACACCTAAACTGTCTGCAATAGATTTATACTTTTTCATTGCTAACTCAGGATGACCATGAGGGTCAAAAAATATGAAGGTTGGTAATTTTTTATGTTTATATCTCTCTGGTATATATGCTGAATATTTGTAATTAGTATTTGCTAACTTGATACTATCTATTAATTTGCCTCGATGTATTTTGTCACAATAGATACATTCGCTATTTTTACAAGCTATGAAAATAGCTGACAATGAGATGATTAACGCTATTGAAACTGTTCTTTTCATTATAAATTTTTTTTAAAAAATATTAATAGATAAAATTAAATAAAAAATAAATCTTAATTTTGGGAAAAATAAACATGCCATTGTCGAGTTTACTATTAAAATTATTAGGATGGAAAGTAGAAACTGAAGAGGATGTAACTAAATATAAAAAAGCAGTACTAATAATGGCACCACATACTTCTATTTATGATTTTATAATAGGATGGTTGGCTTTAAAAAAATTAAATGTAAAAGCAAAATTTTTGATTAAAAAAGAGTTCTTTTTTTTTCCATTATCAATAATTTTAAAATCTTTAGGAGCTATACCAGTAGATAGAGGAGATCCCAAAAACTTACCAAGGTATCTAGTTAAACTAATTAATAAATCATCAGAAATGTGGTTGATAATAACTCCTGAAGGCACTCGCAAGCCTGTTAAAAATTGGAAAAGGGGTTTTTATTATATAGCCGATAGTGCACAGATACCTATCATTCCTTCTTATTTAGACTATCAAAAAAAAATAGCTCATGTTTTGCCAGCTTTTTATCCGACAGGTAATTACTATTCTGATATACAACCTTTCATTGATATTTTAGCAAATGTGAATGCGAGAAATAAAAATAATTTTGTTTTACCTAAAAATTAATATAAAATGCAAGAAACTAATTTTTTAGCTTTATTTAGATATCCTAGAGAATGGATAGAAGATTTGATAAACGAAATAAATAATGCTAAAAATTGGATATATATTGAGATTTATAGATTTGTAAATGACCCGACTGGCATCAGAGTCAGAGATGCACTAGTCGAAAAAGCAAAAGAAAATATTAAAGTTTATGTGCTAGTAGATAGTTTCGGAGCAAAATCAGACACAAATTTTTTTAAACCACTGATAGAAGCTGGTGGACAAGTACGCTTTTTCACACCGATACCTATATCATTAGCTATATTTTCAGAAGCTCACCGAAGAAATCATCGCAAGATCATAGTTATAGATCAAATATCATACCTCGGTTCGGCTAATATTTCAAATTATTCACTCGATTGGCGCGAGAGTATTTTTAAATTTGATGATCCTGATCTAGCACGTAGATTGGTTTATTTTATAAAATTATATTTCAAACATTATAAGACTTATACTTTTAATCAAAAAAAATTTCATCGAATACATAATGTAAATGGAATGGAATTAATCAGAGAAATACCATCAATATGGAAGCAAAGAATCAGAAAAAAACTTAATTGGTTATTAGATAATTCTCAAAAATCTATAAAACTGGCAACTCCATATTTTTTGCCTATGGGATCTACTATAGATGCTTTGATAGAAGCTGCCATTAGAGGTGTAGATACACAAATATATTTGCCTTTTCGTAGCGATGTAAGCTCTATGGATGTACTTAGAAATTATTATTTAGGAAAATTGTGGAGAGCGGGCATTAGAATATTTTTTTATTTACCTACAAACTTGCATGCCAAATTACTTTTGTTAGATAATGAACAATATATGATAGGTAGTTGTAATTATGATTATAGAAGCTATCTGTATATGCACGAAATAAATATGGTAGCAAAAGATCCAGTAGTAGTAAATGAATTAGAAAAATATTTTAGTGAACTAAAACAAGATAGCATAGAATTTGATTATGATCGTTGGCGAGAAAGACCTGTGCTAGATAAGATAATAGAAAAAATATTAATACCTTTTAGATTTTTATTCTGAATAATTGTCTAGGTTTATGTTTTTTAAATATTTTGTTGTGAAACTAAATATCTAATTTATTTAATTTTTTCATAATAAAGAACAGAGAGTTTAAAAATAATTTAAGGTACAATAATTTTATATTTTCAGTATAAATAGTTTTGTTTTTTTATTGTGAATAATATTTTTTTTATTTTTGTAAATTAAAAAAAATATTGCAATAGCAATGAAATATTTTTGTTTATTTATTTTTATCTTTTTAATTTCTTTTAATTTATTTTCACAATTAGGCGATAGCATTGATAAAAGCAAACCAATCTTGCATGTATTTGGTAATTTTCAATATGATGCTACAAAAGGTGCAAATAAAAAATTTGGTTTTGGCATTGGTAGAGCTTATTTAGGTTATCAGTATCAATTTAATGATAATTTTATTGGTCAAGTAATAGTAGAAGCTGATAAACCAACTACAATAGACAAGATAGAAGTAAAAGATTCTTTAGATAATTTGCTATATGTCATTTACCAAGAACGAATAGGTAGTAATTATACGATGCAATTAAAAATAGCCTCGTTACAATGGAAGCCAAATGACAAAATCAAAATACAGATCGGTTGTATAGAATTAAATAATTACAATACTCAAGATAAATTTTGGTCTTATAAATATATTAGTGAAACTTTTCAGGATAAATATTTCAAATTGCCTAGTGCTGACTTAGGTATTATTAGTTATTTTTCTATTAATGATTACATAGATCTGGACCTTGCTCTCACAAATGGAGAGGGTAATCGATTTGATCAAGATTTATTTGGTGATTTACAAGTCGCTTCTGGTATTGATATTAAACCAATTGAGAGTTTGCATATTCGTTTTTATTATGATTATTCCAAATCTAAAGATTCACTTAGACCAGCTGAGAGGCAACTTTTTTCTATTTTTACTGGTTATCAATATGATAATAGATTCAAAATAGCAGCAGAGTATAATTATAGAAAAAACAATATTTTTATTAATAATAATGATTTATATGGTTTTTCTATTTATAGTATTTATAATTTCTATAATAAATTTAGCTTTATTGCTAGGTTTGATAAGTTATATGTAAAAAATATATATATTGACAATGAAAGCTGGTACAGTCATTATCCAGGTAATGGATATGTTATAGGGTTTAATTATAATCCAGCGCAAAAAATAAATTTTTCTATTAATTATCAATTATGGCAACCTAAAGACAAGAATATTTTTCTACAACATAATATTTTTTTCAACTTTGAGTTTAAGATTTGATAATTTTTTCAATTATTTAGTATATCATTTAAAAAATTATCTATATCTCTTCTATCTTTTTTGGTAGGTCTACCTTTCCATTTCGGCTTGTATGGAGATAAATCATAACGTATCATATCCGATTTTTGATACTCCTCATCAGGTGTTAGATCTTCTATAAATTGATTTACGATTTTAGGCCCGATTCTCTGATGTGGTAAAGCAGTAATTTTTATAGTTTTTACATAATAGGTACATTTTATTTCTACTATGTCTCCTTCGTGCACTTCTTTAGATGGTTTAGCTATTTGATTATTTACTTTTATTCTAGATTTTTTGCATTGTTCAGATGCTAGCGACCTTGTTTTAAATAATCTCACATACCATAAAAATTTATCTAATCTCATATTTTATTTTTCTCTGAAATATATTATCACTGGGTTGCCATCAAAACCGAAATGTTGACGTATTTTGTTTTCGGTAAATCTTTTATATGGTTCTTTTATATATCGTGGTGAATTGCAAAAAAATACAAATGATGGGTATGGAGTGGGTAGCTGTGTGCAATATTTTATTTTTACCTTTTTGCCTTTATATAATGGTGGTGGATTTTTTTCAAACTCATTAAGCATGATTTTATTTAATGTAGATGTAGGAATTCTTTTTTTTCGCTCATCATAAACTTTTTTCACTACTTCCAAAACTTGCAAAAGTCTCTGTCGTTTTATTGCACTAGTAAATATAATAGGTATATGATCTTGTGGAGCGAGTTTTTCCATCAACATTTTTCGATATTCATTAGCAGTTTTAGTATCTTTGTCTATTAAATCCCATTTATTTACAGCTAAAACTACGCTTTTTTTATTATCATTGATAATGCTTAAAATATTTAAATCTTGAGCACCTATCCCTTCGGTAGCATCTAGTACTAATATACATACATCTGCACTTTCTATTGCCCGTATACTACGAGTGATAGAATAGAATTCTATATTATCATTTATTTTACTTTTTTTTCGTATTCCTGCAGTATCTACTAGATAAAATTTATGATCAAATTTATTGTACACTTCATAAATAGTATCTCGAGTAGTACCTGCTATAGGTGTTACTATAGACCTCTCTGAACCAAGCAAAGTATTTAATATAGTAGATTTGCCTACATTTGGTTTGCCTACTATAGCTATGCGTGGATAGTCTAATTCATCATCTTTCATTTCTGGTAAAAGTTCTACTACTACATCTAACATTTCTCCTGTGCCTAAGCCATTTTTGGCAGAAATAGGAAAGATTTTGTCGAAGCCTAATTGATAAAATTCGGTATGATAATGATATATAGAACTACTATCAGTTTTATTTGCTATTAATAATACTGGCTTTCTCTGAGGTCTTAATAAATTTGCTATATCTATATCTAATGGAGTGATACCATCATGAGTATCTACGACAAATAATATCAGATCAGCCTCATCAATGGCTAAATCTACTTGTTTTTTTATTTCTTGTTGAAAAATATCATCTGATTTTATAACTACACCGCCAGTATCTATTACTGTAAATTCTACCCCATTCCAATAGCATTTACCATAAATCCTATCTCGCGTTACTCCACTTGTAGGATCTTCTATAGCCAATCTGCTACCAATTAATCTATTAAATAATGTGCTTTTACCTACATTAGGACGACCTACTATCGCTACTATACCTCTCATTATCAATTAAATAATAATATTGTTTTAACTTTTGAATTAAATTTTATGCAAAATTAATAAATTTCTTTTAGACTACTGATACATCTCATTATCTTTATTGTTTTCAATAAATAATTTTATCTTTTATATTAATAATCTCACTTTACAATTAATTTATAATAAAGATAAACCAAATCAATACAAGGGAGTATTGCAATGCCATATACTTTTGCAACATAAATCCTAGGTAACATGAATGCTTCTTAAAATGTTTGAAAATTGATGAGATTTAATTTGAACATAATTTTTAAATGAATTATTTTGCGAGTTATGAGTTTATTCTAAATCTTTTTTTTTAAAAAAAAAACAAACAAATCAGAATTCAGACAATTCACTCATTTACTTTTTGATAATTTTCTTTATCCATCACTTTAAAAACTGGAATAGTTCGCATACGCTGATCCTTCCAGGGTGAATTATCAAAAAACCACATTAATTGTGCCCAAGGATCATTAGCAAATTCAGGTTCTTTTAATTTTTTTTCTCGAAAAGCATCAGCAATATTTTTATCATTTAACATATTTTGAGCTAAAGTATCTAGAACGTATATTTCTCCATATTCTTTTCTTTCAAACATAGAATTGAAATAGCCCATTTGCATAAAACCAACTGTAGATTCAGGTTCTAAAAGATAGACTAAACTTTTCCAAGCTTTTTGATTAATTGGAATAAAATAACTACCTCTAGGCAAATCAATAAATGTATCACGTAATTGATATGAAAAAATAGGGCTAAAAGTACCTTCAAAAATTGCATTATCAAATTTTAATTTAGTCAAATAATAATATTGCACTTTTATTTTTGAGATTTCAGAAAGAGTATAAGAAGTTACTTGATGAAGTTCAAGTATTTCTATCAAATGTTCCCACTCTGGCCCTAGTAAATATCCATAGGGCAAAACGACATTAGTTTTTACCTCAATAGAATCCCAAAAGTCTAAAGCTACCTCCATCGGCTTAGTATTATCATATGTATAATAAGATATACCTGTGACAGGACTTATGGCTTTATGATACTCATATCCTTTCAATATTTTTTTATTTTGATGTTCTGTGAGCTTATACGTTATCGGAAAAGTTTTATTTGGTTTTGCCATTGATAGAGAGTAATTATCTTCATTTAATAAAAGATTTTTTAAAAGATTTTTATTATTACTTAACCATTCTAAAACTATAAGTAAAGCTTGATGAGTAGCCATAACCCTTTGTTTATAAGATTTTAACATATGAGTTTCTAGTAATAATGCTGGTTTATTATTCAGAAGTGGATAGCCATGAGATAGAATAGGACTATAAATAGAAGCAGTCAACCCACTCTCAGGACTAAACCAATCTCTAAAAGCCACATATTGTGTAGAAAGAAAGCCATTATTGTCCATTTCATCTATAAAATATGTAATAAAATTATGTTCAAAAAAATTATTAAAATCAGTACTTACGAAAGACGGTAATTGCATATCAAAAGTCATCACATATTGATAATCAGCACCGTCAGTGGTGTGACAATCTATAAAAAAATCTGGATTCCAATAATAATAAAATTTTAACCAATTTTTCATCTCAATAGAGCTAGCTTTTAGATAATCCCTATTCAGATTTAGATTATGTGCATTAGCTCTCCAGCCTTGAAGCTCAGGACCATTTTGATTGATACGATGATAGGGACTTAATAATTTCAATCCATCCACATTGAAAGCTGGAATAAAAATAATAGTAACATTATTTAGCAAATTCATATATCTAGGATTAGATAATAATGATCTAATAAGCATAAATCCTCCATCTATTCCATCAGGTTCTCCAGCATGTATTCCAGCCTGTATCATCAGAGTCACTTTATTTTGCTTAGCAATTTCTGTTGGATTATTTGCTTTATCTTTAAAAATAATCAACGCCGCTATAGTGTCATTCTGCTCAGATAAACCTAAATATGTGAAATGAATATTATCGCTATATTGTTTAGCTAGTTCATGCGAAAGCTTCATTACTTGCTCATAAGACAAACTTTTATCAGGTTCATTGTCTATAGGTAAAGTGAAAATTTTATTGTTTTGACCTGATAATAAGCTCGAAATTATTAGTGTAAAAAATATAAATGCTATTTTCATTTCAATTTTTTTTTACAAAAATACAAAAATGTAATATAAGATTTTCAAATATATTTTATTTATCACGATGTTGTTTATTTACTAATAACAAAATTAATGGAAATAAAGGCTCAATCATCATTATTGCTACGATTTTAATTATATTTATAAAAAAAACTTTCATACTTTAATATTTTAAAATATATTACTAGTAACATAAGGCCCTTGATTTGCTCTCTATATTTTGCTCCAGTCACCAGGTTTGCCTTGTCATGTTAGTGTTTTGATATTTAGATTTATTTATACGATAAACCAAAGTAATTAAATTAGTCTTATTTATAAGGTAATAGAGTAGGGGAGAGAAATTTTTTTTTAAAAATTAATTACATTTTGTGTCAGTTCTGAAATTGCAATAGGTGATTTAGTATACACACAATTACTTATTCGTCTATAAATATTGAGTTTTTATCTTAATAAAATATAAAATCACAACAACTTAATTATAACTAATGATTTCACTTATTAATATATCTATAAATTTCACTATTTTTGAAATCGATCATCATTTTTTGAATAAAAACCAAAAAATCATTTTCAAACTCTGAATAATTATCTAGTAAAACTTCTACGGCACTAGGTAACTCAGAATCGAAGCTTGTTTTACCTGACATCCATTCAAAAACATTTTGTAAGCCCGAAATATCCTTGTACATCAATAACCAATTATTTGTAATCATGTGATCTACAGCTTTCTGAGCTTTAGTAGGTAAAATGTTATAATTATTTTCAAGTAAAATATAGAACTCATTAATAGCTATCAAAAAAGGTTTAGTAGCAAATTGTTCCCAATGATTTGCCATAAAATGATCATAGATAATATCCACCGCTACCGGGGCATAATGTTGTAATAGAGGATTTAAACGACGGATAGATTTTTTTACACTAGAGTTACTATCTGAGTAATTATCTATCCATTGATGTAGTTTTATTCCTTTTTGTATATTTTTTGTATATGATTTAAGTCTATTAAAACCCCTTATATAATCAGCTATAAAATTACCTAAAATGACTTCATCATCATCAGGAGCAAAAAATAAATGTACTAAAATATTCATTTTTACTTATTCACAAACAAACATACATAAATTATTTCATAATTTCAATACTTCTCTTAATGAAATCAGTAAGTTTTTCGCCATCGAGTAAATTTTGAGATATCAATGCCAGATCTATCAATTGTTCAACTTTTTTATTTTTTTCATTATTATCATTATAATTTAAAATCTCTTCGATGAGAGGGTGAGCAGAGTTTATGATCATAGTGTATTCTTTTTTTAATCCTTCTAAGTATTCCATACCACCAAGCGCTGCCATTTCTCTAAATCTACGTAATATTTCAGGTTGCACCATTACTACAGGGAGAGATTCATCTGGCATATTACGAATAGATATTGAGATATTTGCATTTTTTAAATCTTTAGGAAGGAGCGATTCAAATAATTTTTGTAACTCTTGTTCTTGTTGTTCAGATATTTTTGCTACATCAGATTTTTTATCCTTTTCTATTAAACTATCTAAGGTATCTGAATCTATACGTTTAAAACTAAGATCTTCATATTCTCTGTCTAGAAAATCTACAAAATGAGAATCTAAAATAGAATTTAGTAAAATCACAGTATAGCCTTTATCGATTGCAGGTTTTATAAATGAATGTTGTGAATCAATATCTGTAGCGTAAGGCACGACAATTTTTTTATTTTTATCTGTTTGAGTATCTTTTATTTTTTCTTTTAACTCATTAAGAGTATAAAAATTATGATTGATATCTTCGAATAAAGCGAAATTAATAGCTTTTTGTTTAAAATCTTGATGAGTCATTATGCCAAATCTAACAAAATCTCTGAGAGCTGGCCACTTATTTTCGAAATCTTTTCTATCTTTCAAAAACATCTCTTCTAGGGTATCAGCTACACGCTTAGTAATATGATTTTTTATTTTACGAACATTAGCATCAGCTTGCAGAGTACTTCTACTGACATTGAGAGGTATATCTGGTGTATCTATTACTCCATGTAGCAACATCAGAAAATCGGGGACTATATCTTCTAGATTATCAGTGACAAAGACTTGATTACAATACAGTTGAATTTTGTTACGTTGAGGTTCTATTGTATTTTTAATCTCTGGAAAATACAAAATACCATTAAGTGTAAATGGGTAATCTACATTTAGATGAATCCAAAAAAGTGGTTTTTCTAATGAATATGGATAAAGCTCTTCGTAAAAATTGAGATAATCCTCATCTTTTAGCTCATTTATATTTTTTTTCCACAATGGTTGAGTATTATTTATTATACGAGGTATATCTATGTATTCTGGTTTTTCAGGTGTACCTATATTTTTCTTTTCTGTACCGAATTGAATAGGATAGGGCAAGAAACGGCAATACTTTTTTAATATGTTCAAAATATTATATTCATCATTATATTCATTAGCATCCTCACTAAGATGCAAGATTACTGTAGTACCGCGGTCGGGCAAATCTACCTCTTCAATAGTATATTCTGTAGTACCTTCGCAAACCCAATGTACACCTTTGGTTTCGGGTAAATAAGATTTTGAATATATTTCTACTTTGTCAGCTGCCATAAAAGCAGAGTAAAATCCTAACCCAAAATGACCGATTAGATCTTCGACTTTTTCTTGATTTTTTAAATATTTTTCAACAAATTCTTGTGCACCGCTAAAAGCTATTTGAGTAATATATTTTTCTACCTCTTCTGTCGTCATGCCGATACCTCGATCTATTACTTTAATGATTTTTTTCTTTGGATCATGTTCTACTTTTATGGTAAGGTCGCCCAATTCGAGTTCAGCTTTTCGTAGCGAAACTAATTTAGACAATTTAGCTGTAGCATCTATAGCATTAGATATTAACTCACGCAAAAATATATCTGTATCAGTGTATAAATATTTTTTGATGATAGGAAAAATATCTTCACTTTTTACATCTATGAATCCTTTTCTCATAATAATTTTTTCATTTATGCTATCAAAATACATTCCTAATGTAATAATTAGTGCCAAAATGACAGAAAGGAATAATTATAAATAAATAATTTTATAAATATCTTTAAAAAAAAATAATGATAGAATAAATCAAAAATTTTCAATAAAAAATATTAAGAAATAATTGTAATTATAATAATAATAAAACATAAAATAAATTTTAACAGAAAAATATTATGTTGCCACAATGAAATAATAATTCTAATTTTTTTCCTGTTAATTAAAAGTTCTATATGTTTTAAAAAAAATAACACATGAAATACTCATTTAGAATAAACTCAATAGTACAGTAAATATATGTTATATAGATTATATCTATCATATTTTAGTTTTGTAATTTTGCATATATTCTTTTGTCCTATAATTTATATTATGTTAAATAGAATTTTAAATAAGTTTAAAAGTTAATATCTAGCACTTTGCTACCTGGCCCTTAATGGTGAATCACTTATCTATTTTTAGGCCAAAGGCCATCCCCATTCCTTTGTCTAACCCTAAGCTAAAGGTCGATGTTTGTGTGTTAAAAGAGAGATATCACCATTACATTTTATTAACATTATTGTTATATTTGTAAAATATAAAATAATTTTAATGCTAGTAAATGTTGCTTTGCCATTGCCAATAGATAAAACTTTTATTTATCGTGTACCATCAGATATAGAGCATGATATTCAATGGGGAATTCGAGTAATAGTGCCATTCGGTGCTAAAAAATTATATGCTGGTGTAGTAATAGACATTCTTTCAGATGAACAATTGCAATACATAGATGTATTTACCAATAATATAGATGAAATCAAATATATTTTAGAAGTATTAGATGATAAACCAATAATAAATAATGAGCAATGGGAACTCTATAAATGGGTAGCTGACTATTATCTAGCAAATATCGGAGATGTATTGAATAATGCCCTACCTAGTGGACTAAAGATACAATCTGAAACTAAATATCAACTACATCCAGATATAGATCTCTCCTCTATCAAGACTGAAGAGGAAAATTTAATTTATGAAATTTTGCTAGAACGAGAATTTATCACAAATGAGGATATACAAAAATTATTAGGTATAAAAAATATACAAAGATTTATCAAATCTTGCATTGATAAAAATATAATATATCCTACTGAAGAATGCGAGGAGAAATATATTCCCAAAAATGTTAAATTTATTAATCTGAGTGAAGAGTTTCTCGATTCAAAAGATTTCAATGACAAAATAAATAAATTAGAAAGAAGGGCTCCTAAACAGATAGATGTTATTCTTTATCTACTTCAGAAGCGCTCGCAGGGACAGACTAAAATACCCAAAGCTGAGCTAACAAATAAGTTTTCTATCTCAGCTATACAATCATTAATAAAAAAAGGATATATAATAGAAACTTCTGAAACTATATCTAGGATTGAAAACAAATTTGCTACTACAAATGAGATTGAGGAAATTATATTATCAGATATACAAAAATCAGCTTATCAAGAGATAAAAAATTACATAAACAAAAACAAGCATGTACTTTTGTATGGTGTACCAGGAAGTGGTAAAACAGAGATATATTCCTCATTGATACAGGAATATCTAGATGCGGGCAAGCAGGTGTTGTATCTTTTACCCGAAATTAGCCTTACAACTTATTTAGTTAATAGGTTACAGAAATATTTTGGGGATAAAATATTAGTTTATCATAGTAAATTCAATTTGCATGAACGTGTAGAAATTTGGAATAAACTATTGGATCTTTGGGAAAAAGACGATCCATCATGTATAGTTGTAGGACCGCGCTCAGCATTATTTTTGCCATTTTACAATTTAGGTTTGGTAGTAGTAGATGAAGAGCATGATCCATCTTATAAACAACAAGATTTAAATCCAAGATATCATGCTCGAGATATGAGTTATATATTAGCAAACAATCATCATGCTAATCTAATTATGGGAAGTGCTACACCGAGTTTAGAAAGTTGGTATAATGCTAAAATTAAAAAGATAGGTTTCGTAGAAATAAAAGAAAGATATTCTGGCATCATACCGCCATTGATAGAAATTGTGGATATGAAATCTATGATGCAGCAAGGCAAAGTGAGAGGGCACTTCAGCCATCCATTATTAAAAGCTATTGACGATGAAGTAAAGGCAGGAAGACAAGTTTTGCTATTTCAAAATCGTCGTGGCTACTCATCGTGGATGGAATGCAAAAATTGTGGATATATTTTTCCTTGCCCACATTGTGACGTTAATCTCACCTATCACAAAAGCGAAAATGTGCTAAAATGCCACTACTGCGGTTATACGATTGATATACCTACTTTTTGTCCAAAGTGTAAATCTAATAAGTTGATATTCAAAGGATTTGGAACAGAAAGAGTAGAAACCGAGTTGCAAAAATATTTTCCTGATTATCGAATTGATAGATTAGATTTAGATACCACTAGACGAAAGCATGCTTTCAAGGAGATAATTCAAAGATTTGAGCGACGTGAAACTCAAATACTCGTGGGTACACAAATGATATCAAAAGGATTAGACTTTTCTAATATTCAGTTAGTTGGAGTCTTGAATGCAGATAATTTACTTGCCTACCCTAATTTTCGCGTTTATGAGCATGCTCTGCAACTGCTGATGCAGGTAGCTGGTAGAGCTGGACGTAGAGAGGTACAGGGTAGAGTTTATATTCAGACTTATGCTCTCAATAATCCTATCCTACCCTATTTAGTAAATAATAATTATGAAGATTTTGCCGAAAATGAATTAAAAGATAGATGGCAATTCAAATACCCACCATATTATAGATTAATACAAATACAATTGAGACACAAAAAAGAAGATATTCTAAAAATAGCTGCCGATGCTCTAACAGAAAAAATACGAAATATCATAGATGCCGAATATGTGAAAGGACCTGTAGAACCAGTAATTTCAAAAATCAGAGATTATTATTATCGTCAGATTTTGATAAAAATACCACGTGATAACTTACTAAAAGACAAAAAACAAAAAATAAATGAGGTAGTATTCTATACTCTTAAAAGAAATAAAGCGTGGCGAGGAGTGCTTGTGGATATAGATGTAGATCCTGTTTAGTGACTTGGGAGAATTGGAGACTGGGAGACTGGGATGACAAGGAGACTGAAGGTGTGATTTAGTGGTTAAATATAAATAATAATCATACTTAATTTGTCTAAAATAAAAAATATCTATTTTTTACTACTTTCTTTTTTGTGTTTTTTGTTAATTTATATATAATTAATATTAATTAATATAAAAAATATATTTATTTGTTAATAATACTTTTTACCAAATTAGATTTGGTAAAAAGTATTATTGATTATGCATTATTAAATAATTTATTTTAATTATAATTACAGCTCTCTTAATGTTTAATTTATAATAATTTTGCTATTATATTCTTTGTTATTACTTAAAATGTTTAAAATATAAATTCCTGGCATTATATTTTCTAGTGAAATGATATTATTTGTATTGTTATTAATAGAATATACTATAGAGCCATTTATATTATATATATTGATGTTAGAAGGTATCTGATCGTAGAAATAGATTTTATTATTATTTATGAAATAATTAAATTCACTATTATAGAAATCATCTGTATAAACGTTATCGGGATGATACATAAAGATTACTTCACCCAGGTTAGGATCATCATTTTTATGATAAATGACCTCTTCGATACTTACAGAATCTTGTACTTCTACATTCCATGTATTACCTTGAGCATAGATAGTATTTGGAGAATTGTTGTACAAATCATACAGTATACCATTATTACCATTATTTACAAAAACATTTAGTCCAGGATTAAATTCACTATCAGTAGAGTCTACACATAATTTACCAATATTTACATTGCCACCGCTCACTATTGTAATACCCCATAAATTTTCTTCGATATGATTACCGGTAATCATTGTATTTTGTATATTATTTTGATCATAGATACTAATGCCACTACCACCAGTCATAGGATCAGGATCATATTTATTGTCAATTATTTGATTATTTGATATCAATGCATTCATCTTTCCATTAGTCGTGATACCATAACGGCAATTATTAACGAAATTATCACTAATAATTACATTATTGACTCCTGAAACTCCCAACAAATTAGCTACTCCTATACCACCAACTTTTGATCTTTGTGCTCCTATTATTACATTTCCTACAATCTCTATTGTACCATCTCCGGATGGTCCCATATTTATTTGAGGTCTATTAGTATTGTTAGTGTTATTATCATATAGATAATTATATTTAAAAGATAAAGAACAAGATACATTAGATCCACTAGCTACTGCTGAACTTTGATTACTTATAAATATACAGTTTTCGATAACATTATTACCATTTAGTAAGTTAATAGCCGAAGAGCTAAGTTTGGTATTTACTAGAGTAAATGTACAATTTCTTATCTCTATACCTATAGGGCTACTAGATTTAATACCAGCATATTCAAATCTCATATTTTGTATTGTAGCACGAGAATTGTCTCCTTTTATATAAATGCCTTTAGGGTTTGCAGAAGCATCTGATCTAGTAACTAAAGCAGTATCTGAAGGAGTAAAATCAGCATAACCTTCAATATTAATTGTAACGCCATTACTTAATATAATGGTATCATTATTATTGATTTTTAAAATGTCTCCATTAGATATAGTAAAGCTAGTATTAACAATAAATGAATTTGAAAATAGTTTTTCAACACCTGAAGTAGGTATAGTGCTTAATGAGTCAAAAGTATAGACAGTGCCATCTCCATCTGAAATAAATTCTAGAGTCTCCTTTGCATTTTTATTGTCATAATTTTCGTAATAAACATCTTGAATGAGGTTTACAGTGATTATTGCATTATTATCTTTAAAGATTTCAGTATGATTTACTTTTTGTGCAAATAGATTTATTGACATCACCATTATGAGTGTCGTACATAAATTTTTTACTTTCATAACTTTGTTTTTGGCAAAATTACAAAAGTCTTTATATTTTTTCAAGTTTATTTTGTAAAAATTTAAATCCTTTTAATAAAAATTAGAAATAATAATTTTTTTTTTGATCTTTAAGTACTAAATCAATTTTTTAATATATTATGTATTAAAAAATGTTTCTAATTTGTTGTATATTGATACTCAAAACAATTCTTCTATTGCTTTTAGTAATATTTTTTCTGCATCATCTAAAGAGCCATAAAAATCGGCTCCAGAGGCATTTTTGTGTCCACCGCCATTAAAATATCGTTGAGCTAAATATCTCACGTCATAATTCGTTTTACTACGCAAACTAATCTTTATTCGATCCTTTCTCTCGGAGATCAAAGCTGAAATATTTACTTTTTCTATACTCAGAGGCATACTCACTATACCTTCGGTATATCCTGGTTCATAATTAAACTTTTGTAGTTCTTTTTGTGTCAAAATAATATAAGCTGCACCTTTATTTTCAATAAAATTAAGTTTTTTGTAAATACTATAACCTAAAAGTTTAAATCTATCATAAGTATAAGAATTATAAATGAGGTTATTAATTTTATTAACATTCACTCCCATTTTAATCAGATTAGTCATTATTTCATATGGATGTGAATGATCACAGCAATGAAAAAATTTGTTAGTATCAGTATAAATGCCAGTATAAATACACTCAGCTATCTCTTTATCAAACATACTAGGATTTATGAAATCTATAATATCATAGATAATCTCAGAAGTCGAAGAAACCTTAGTATCAGATATCAATAAATTCCATTCATCCTCAGGAGGATTTAAATGATGATCTATACAAATACTAAAAGCTTTAATACTTTGTGTCGAACACGACATTTTTAAATTGCGGGTTAAGGAATTGAAATCTGTAGCAATAAATATATCAGAATCAGATATCAAAGAATCACATAACTCATGATCATTATCAAATATGTAGCTATCATCGATACCTGGCATCCATTTGTAAAATGAAGGGATAGCATCAGGTATAATAGTATTGACGTTATGTCCAATTTTTTTTAGGAAACGACTAAGGGCTAAGGATGATCCTAAAGCGTCGCCATCGGGGTTTTTATGAGTAGTTACTACTATTTTGTGTTTCTTCTTACTCATAAAAATTGATTTCAATTTTAAAAGTTTAGCATTATTTTTCATATTAAAAAAATATTTTAATTTAGCATGCAAAATTTTGCAAATTTAAAAAATATATTATTATGGCAATACAACGTACTCTTGCAATTATTAAACCTACAGCAGTGCAAAATGGTCATACAGGTGCTATCCTACATACCATTTGTGCAAATGGTTTCAAGCTTAGGGCTCTAAAAATGATGAAAATGACTAAAACATTAGCCTCTACTTTTTATCAAGAACATAAAGATATGGAATTTTTCAATGAATTAGTAGAGTTTATGAGCTCTGGGCCTATTGTGGCAACAGTTTTAGAAAAAGAAAATGCCATAGAAGATTTCAGAAATCTAATGGGAACAACTGATCCTGCTACTTCTAAACCTGGTACTCTTAGATATCAATATGGTACTAGTATCAGAGCTAATGCTATTCATGGAAGCGAAAACGAAGAAAGTGCTAAAAGAGAGATAGAGTTGCTTTTTACTAAAAAAGAAATATTTTAATCTAACTTGACATTTGTATATTTTTAGTAGCTTTAGTGTTTGAATAAATGATTAGAGTGTTATAAAAATATTGTGACTTTATAATAAATATCTAATTATATTAAGTTGCATTTACTTGATATATTTTAACTTTCAGGATAAAAATATTTATAGGTTCCATCAGAAAAGAACCATACTATACTAATGATATCTTTTTGTCTGATTGGTTTCATTTCAGCTTTTGAGATATCATCCTCTTGAATATCTGCTATAGGGCTCTCAGTTTGCTCGGTAGTAGATGGTGGTACTGTTTCTTTTGTTTGCTCATTTATTGACAAATCATCTATTATCTTATCGTCTTTAATTTTTTGTTTAGTTTTTTCAGGAATGATCAAATCTAATTCTCCTGTTTGTAATTGATCTTTACTAAATATTTTCTTCTTAAACATATCCCCTTTGTCAAATAATAACCATTCTGAACTAATATCAGGAAAATTCTCGAGTATTTTCATAACTACTTCTAGAGATGGTTTATTACGGCCATTTAGAATATGAGATAAACGTGAACGATCGATTTCTAGAGTATCTGCAAATTCTGATGGAGTGAGTTTATAATATTCCATTATTTTAATAATTCTATCTAACATATTTTTTTATTTACAAAATTAAATTATTTTTTTAAATTGAATTATTTTAATCAATTTAAAAATGTATAATTATAAGTTGATTAATGTAAACATTAAAGTAAAGGTTTAATACTTTAACTTATTTGATTGATATACAGCTAATTACTAATTATAATAATCTATTTTGAAATAAAATAATTTTTGTTTAATATTTTAAAGTATTACTTGAACATATCAATATTAATATATTGATAATCAATTATTTAAAGGCAATTATAAACGAGATATAAGCATATTTATAATACTTTATAATAATATTAGATAATTTTTGCTTGATTTACTATTGTAAATATATTTACTTTTGTAAATTAGTAATAAATTGATTAATGTAAACTGATTATTTTATAAAAATTAATTAGTATCTAATAAATAATTTACATATGTTAATGTTTTGGTATTCTTCTAAACTATTTATTGTTGTTTATATTTTATCGATTTAATTATTTGATGATGCATGTTGAGATGTAATAAAGGTATTAAACAAACTATTGAATGACTAAATGAAATGATAACAGTAAAAAATTGTTAAAACTAACAAACAAATGTTAAAATTTGATTTAAATGTTTAATTATTTTCAGTTAAACCTTAAATTGAAAATAATTAATTAATGCATAATGCAAATGCTATGACAAGTAACAAGCTAAATAGAGAAGTATATTTCAAATAAGGATCCAAGTCTTTACCACTTTTATGAAAAATTTTAAAAAACATTATAAAAGACAATAAAAAGACAAATGTATATAAATATCTATGCCAAGGAAATGACGCATAAATAATACTATAAGAAATAAAGCATAAACACATTGAGCATGTGAGAATAAGGTGATAAATCTTTGCATTTTTCAATCCAAGCTTGACAGCAATAGTAATTTTGCCAGAAGCGAGGTCATTGTCAATATCTCGCATATTATTAATATTCAGAATCATTGTACTAGTCAATCCCATACCAATGGCTGGTAGTACAGGTTGAAAATCAAGAGAATGCACATGTAAAAAATAAGTACCAATAACAGCAACAGGACCAAAAAATAAAAAAGCGAAGAAATCGCCCCACCCTTTATATCCATAAGCATGTTTGCTCAAGGTATAAAAAACTGCCGCTAATATGCAAAGAAGTCCAATAATAAGCATAATGATTGTCGATTTCCATCCAATAAACTTAGTAGAGTAATTAACAAGTGTTAATCCGATAATAGCTACCCATATTATAACCAATCCTACAGCTTTTTTCATTTGCTTTACAGAAATATATCCACTCTGAAGGGTGCGAATGGGACCCTTACGATCTCCAGTAGTATCTGTACCTTTTTGATAATCTCCCAAATCATTTGCCAAGTTAGACAAGATTTGTAATGATACAGCTAAAATCAGTGTCAGAAAGAATATTTTACCATAAAACATTCCTTCGTGCCAGGCTAGACTGCTTCCTAATATCACAGTTGCTATGGCCAAAAAAAGTGTTCGTAATCTAAAAGCTGATATCCAATTTTTTATGGTGGGCATATTCATTTATTAAAAAAAGATTCATTATGTTGCGATTATTACAGACTGTTTTAATATATATTATCAAAAAAGCTTCCTTGTTTGCCTTTATTTGTCATTTTAATCATTCATTTTGCCTTTATAATCATTGAAGTTGTAGATTTTTTCGAAGGGTTTACGTTTTTTCTCTGGAAATTCATCATTTTTAGGATAACCTATAGTGATAATCAGAACAGGCCTACTAGATGCAGGAATATGAAGTAATGACCGTACTTTTTTCTCATTAAACCAACCAACAATACAAGTACCAAGCCCTAATTCTGTCGCTTGTAAACAGAAATGAGCCGTAGCAATGCCAATATCTATCAAATTATAAGGCTTATCTTTGATTACTGAACCTAAGGTAGATGATATATTTGGTCTTTCCATTATCACAACTACATGAACTGGAGCCTGTTTAGTAAAATGATTAATAGGTACTATGCCCTTAGATGTAGCATCAGCAATTTGATTTTTAAGATTAGGCTCATTAACAACAATAAATTTCCACGGTTGAGCATTACAGGCAGATGGTGCTAAATGAACAGCTTGTAGACATTTTATTATTTTTTTATCTTCTACTGGCTTATCACTGTATGATCTCACACTATAACGACGTTTGACCAGTTCTATAAAAGAAGTATTTTCATTTTCCATAATAACAATTTTTTTAAATCAAACTAAATATGATATTAAAATTAAATGTTTTTGTAAACAATCAATCTATTTAATAATTTTCATACAAAATTAAGATTTATTATATTGTTTTTTTCTTTTTAGCATGAAATTATCATTATTTTTTCAATTTTTGATAATATTTTAATATGTCGTTATAATGAGTAATCGGTAAAATTATGAATTATAATTAATTGTTTTATTAAATAGACATACAAAAAAGATGAAATTAAAAGGACTATAAATGGCACTTTGTGGACTTTGTGTAATAACTTGGTGCCCTTTGTGGTAAAAAAATAACCTAAATAATTAAAAAATAGTTATTTTTTTGTAACAATCTAAAATGTTTTTACCCACAATAAACGTTATAGAACCTAATTTTTATATTTAATTAATATATAGGATTGTACAACACACATATCAATAATGTATACTAAAACAAAATTGTGATAGTAAAATTGTAATAGTATTATTATTTTTCTATAAAAAAATCAGCCTCTCTCCCACTCTATCAGACATTTTCAATGGTTTCTGCTTTTTTTTCTAAGATTTCTTCGAGATATTTTCTCGCCATTTTGAAATTACGTGTAGGTTCTATGCTGAGTATGATACGATGTGTATCTTGTTTCATATTAGTATTTTTAGGATGATTTTGTATGAAATCTAATATATTTGGTAATTTTTGAATAATTTTATCTTTGTGATAGTCTTTTGAGGAGAAATAAAGAGTAAGAATATTTTTGTATAAAGTGATTTTTTCTATATACAGCTGCTGAGCCAACCATTTGAGTTTAATAGCATCTATTAATTCGATTGTTTCTGGAGGTAATGGTCCGAAGCGATCTATCATCATCTCTATGATATCATTTAGTTGATTCTCACTATTAGATTCATTAAGTTCTCTATACAATTTAATGCGTTCGATGCTAGTAGGCGCATAAAATTCAGGAATAAAAATACTTCGATCAGTATCAATAGTAATCTCCGAAGAGGGTATATTAAGTTCATTATCAGTTATAGGCATATTCAGTTCTTGACGTAGTTCTATTAGAGTCTCATCGAGTATTTTTTGATACATTTCATAACCTACATCTTCTATGAAACCACTCTGCTCAGCACCAAAGATAGAACCAGCTCCACGAATTTCTAAATCTTTTATAGCTACCGAAAAGCCAGATCCTAGATCGCTAAACTCCTCAATAGTTTTTAATCTCTTTTGTGCTATCGAAGAGAGAAACCTAGTAGGAGGTATCAGTATATAGCAAAAAGCTTTTTGGTTTCTACGACCTACTCTACCACGCAATTGATGTAAATCACTGAGTCCAAAATTTTGTCCGTCATTGATAAAAATAGTATTAGCCATAGGCATGTCTATACCTGACTCTATAATGGTAGTAGATATCAGCACATCTATTTTGCCTTTTAGAAAAGCCATAGTAACGGTTTCTATTTCATCAGATTTCATGCGCCCATGAGCTATACCGACTCTAGCTTCAGGTACTAAAGTTTCAATTAAATTAGCTATTTCAGTTATAGTTTCTATATTGTTATGAATAAAAAAAACTTGACCTCCTCTCTCTATCTCATTTTCAATTGCTTTTTTTATAAATTTATGTTCAAAAGTTCTTACTTCAGTATGTATTGGTTTGCGATTAGGAGGTGGAGTTCGTAGCACACTGATATCTCTAGCCCCCATCAGAGACATTTGTAGAGTACGGGGTATAGGAGTAGCAGAGAGGTATAATGTATCTACATTAGTTTTTAATTGTCTTATTTTTTCTTTAGCTGCTACACCAAATTTCTGCTCTTCGTCTATAATTAAAAGTCCTAAATCGTTAAATTTCACATCTTTGCTTAAAAGTCTATGAGTTCCTATAATTATTTCAATTTTCCCTTCTGCTAATTGTCTTAAAATTTCTTTTTGTTCTTTACTAGTACGAAAACGATTTATATATTCTACTGTCACAGGAAATTCTTTTAATCTTTCAGAAAATGTTAAATAATGTTGAAAAGCAAGTATAGTGGTAGGTACAAGTATAACTGTTTGTTTGCCATCCAAAGCGGCTTTGAATGCAGCTCTAACGGCAATCTCAGTTTTACCAAATCCTACATCACCACAGATCAGTCTATCCATAGGATAATCACTCTCCATATCTTTTTTTACTTCTTCGATAGCTTTTAGTTGATCTGGAGTATCTTCATATTCGAAGCTAGACTCTAACTCTATCTGTAAGTAGTTATCTTTTTGAAAAGCGAAACCTTTCATAGCTTTACGCTGTGCATACAGTGTTATCAGTTCACGAGCAATATCTTTGATGTGTTTTTTTAGCTTATTTTTTTTGTTTTGCCAAGCAATACTACCTAGCTTATGTAATGTGGGTGGCTTAGCATCAGAACAAATGTATTTAGTGATTTTGTGCATAGACTGTATATTTAGATATAGCACGTCATCATCTTTAAACATTAGCTTTATGACTTCTTGTTTATTTCCATTTATTTCTAATTGTTCTAGTCCTGCGAAGCGCCCAATACCATATTGTATGTGTACTATGAAGTCGCCGGGTTGTAGCTCCATTAGCTCTTCTATATTAGTAACTTGTTTTTTATGTATTTTATTAAGTAATCGAGGTTTTAAATATTTTTTGAATAATTGATGTTCTGGTACAACTATTATCTTAGTTTGGTTATCTATGAATCCTTCATTAAAAACTGTTGGTAAATATTTTATATAGGCTAATACTTCGGTATCATTTTCTATGTCCATATCTTCTATTATAGCCTGCATTCGTTCCCATGCTGGATAATGTGGACTAGTGAAATATATACTATAACCTTCATAAATTTTTTCTTTACAGAAAAGATGATAATCCTTTAAAATTTTAGTAAAAATCGGCAATGGTTTTACATCAAATTGTATTAATTTATCATAATAGTTTACATTTGTATTAGAGAAATTTACATTTGTAAACTCATTGATTTGTGTTATAAATTCTTGATAATCAATGAATTCTTTATTGATTTCATCGGATAATTGATTTAAAAAAAATTCTATATTATTATTAGTTAGATCAAAATTACTAGTCCATATTATAGAATTTATATTTAAAAGTTGAAAAATAGAAACTTTAGTTTGATTAAGCTCGTCCATGGAACCTAAAATATCTATACACGTAAGCTCTTGGATACTCATTTGAGAGACTACATCGATGAGTTTCACATGAGACAGTGTCTCATCTTTAAACAATAAACGATAGGGAGCATTAGCATTGAATGGATAAATATCGCAAATAGCTCCTCGCAGTGCAAACTGTCCTGGCTCATACACATAGTCTACCTCTACATATCCATAATATAATAGAAGCTCAATCAAAAAATTCAGATCCACTCTATCCCCTATCTTGAGCTTTGTTTTATTTTTAATAATATTTTCAGATTTGGGTATTTTTTCAACTATAGCTTCGGGATAGGTGATAACAAGGCTCACTATATCATCATCAGCAAAAAGCTCTGAACACTGCAATCGCATAGCTTCATTAGAGCTATTAATAGAAAAAGTATCGAAATTTTTGTAACTCGATGGCAAATATTGTAAATAAATTTTGTCATTTAATTGTAATTGCTCTATCCAATAATCTAAGTTATTATATATCTGTAAAGCATCATCCTCATTATTGGCTATATAAATACCTTTATTAGCTTTAGTTTTTCTATAAAAAAGTAAAAGTATAATAGAAGATAGAGCACCTGCTACCTGACTGATTTGAATATTTTTATATGTTTTAATAGATTTTTGCAATTCAGTAAAAGCAGGATGCTTAGATTCTTTATTAAAAAAATCCTCTATTATATTAATCATATTACAAAATTATTGAAAAATAGAGAAATAACAAAACAATAAAAAGGCGAATTTATCAGAAAAAAGAAAAACTAACAAAAGAAAAGTCTCCGCTGGTTTTAAAACCCCTGTCTATGTGAGACATCCCCTCTACAAGAGGAGAATACGATGTGATTCCCCTTCTCCGAAGGGGTGTCAGGCATAGCCTGACGGGGTAATTAAAAAAACTACGCTGGCCAGCCCTACCCAACCCTGCTTGCTTGTTTTATTGCAAATCATTTGCCAATGTGGATGGGACACATCTAAAGATTTGTTTTAAGAAAAATAATGATTTCTCTATGAGACAAATAGCTTGCCATAAGGAAGATACTGGAGATGAAATTTCATAAAGAAAAATTAGATTAGGTACTTTCGTCTTTTATCTTAACTAAATACCATTTGCTATTATAAATTTTGAAAATATAGTTAACACTAACTCCAGTATCTTCTATCTGAATGTTGTAATTAATTTCATCATCACTTATCTTGATTATTTTTTTCAAGTAATTTTCAGGGAGTTTTGAGAAATCAATATACTTCCATTCATTTTTATTGATATACATTTCATTAAATGAATCGTTTTCTGTATCATAGAAACAGCACTTAAGTGGGAAAATAATCCTTTCTTTCTGAAAAATTGAATCTTTTTGAAATTTATTCAAAAAAATATCAAAATTTTCTTCTTCCTGGAATGAAATAATGTTAGCAGTGTTTTTAATACTTTTAGTTTCATTTGTATTCTTTTGTATGATACTGCAACTATCTAACATTAAATTAAATAAACAAATTAATATCAAAAGAAATTCACTCATATTATTTTTATTTAAATAGTTAACACTTATAATTTAATTCTACTCAATATTATCTATTATTTGTTTTTCTTGTAAAGTTGCTGATATTGTAATCTTAGGTAATATCCCACCATTATAAATTTTACTATCTGGTGTAATCCATTTTTGAGGGTCTAAAATATTAGATATTTCATTCTCTTGATCACCAGTTGGATTAATAGAAACCCATTCGCCATCTTTTAATATTTGGATTTCATAATGTAAATGACTTGTTCTGCCAAAATCATCACCATATGCACTTCCACCCATCTGTGCAATATTATAAGACTCAGAAACATATTGTCCATCTTCAATATTAATTTCACTTAAATGAAAATATCGAGTTCTAAAAGTTCCATCAGGCGAAGTAATGACCACAGAACGTCCTTCTCCTCCACTTGGATTATTATCTACACTTGCAAAACCCTCATGCGTCGCAAATATAGGTGATCCATAATCTGTGTTACATCCTCCCGAATAATTAAAGTCTAATCCTTTATGATAATTACTTGCTCCTGGTAAACCTGTATTACGAGTTCCAAACCAAGAATCAACTTTTACGTACCAATTATTATATGGATTGTCAAGCGGTAAAGGTCTTTCTCCATTCGGATCAATCAATTTTACTGGATTACCCAAACAATACATATACGCCGACGTGCTCGGATACTTATCGCTCATCGGATCCACTGACAGCCACGCACTCAGCTCACTATCATAGTATCTCGCTCCGAAATATGTGTAGTTGGTCTCGTTGTCTAGCTCCTTGGCGGTGATCATAAAAATATTTTTCTTAGGTAAAATTAATGAATATTTTGGAATAAATTTCTACTTAATTTACTTTTCTTTATCAGCTACATAAAGAAAAGTAACAAAAGAAAAGTCTCCGCTGGGAAAATGATTTGATAAAACTACGCAATCACCTCGTGGGGTTTACAAACTCGCTCGCTATCGCTCGCTCAAACAGTGTAAACCCTTCTATCCAATACGGCTTGCTTGTTTTATTGTAAATCATTTCCCAATGCGGATGGGATAAAATAAAAACACACAGCACACAATTAAATATAATTGATTATGAAATTATTCTTAAAAACTTAAAAATATACTTTTATTTAATTACAAAAACTAGACTTACCTTCAAAAATAAATTCACCATTAATATATATATATGACCATTGAGAAAAAGAATCATCTATAATAAAATATAACTCTATAATTGTGTTTTTATCATATTTTCGTTTTGTATTTTGTTCTATAATATAATCTAAATCTTCTTCTAAATATTTGAATGATACCTTTTGTCCACAAATAGAAAATAATTCTTCTAAACTATCTCCAACAACAATAAACATATGATTTTTATAATAAAAGAAACCATATGGATCTAACCCTAATAATAGATCGATGCTATTATTTGATTCTATAACTATTGAAATATAATTATCCTCAAATTCTTGTATACGAAATGAAAATAATAAATTACAATCATAATAATTACACTTTTTTTCATGAAGAATTATACTATCAAGAATTGTAGTTAGGTTCTTATTCTCAAAACTCAAATGATATAAATCTATTTGCTTTTCTATATATTGGGCAAAAACATTTACACTATTTATACATAACATAAATGTTATAAAAAATTTTAAAACTTTTTTCATTGCATTAATTTTTGGTATTTATTATATCTATTTGAGGTAAAAGTATTAATTTTTTTTAAATCATAGAATTTCAATAATATAACTATTTATTCTTCTTGTTCTCCAAATTCTTCTGCACCTGGAATATAATAAAATTTATCCCCGTCTATTTCGATGACTTCTTGTCCTGATTTATCTTTATAATATCTAAAACTTGCTGACCATGTTTCAGGCTTTTCAAGTGTTATTCTTTGAGTTTTGCAGTTACTCAACTGCCAGTAATTACTGGTTGAAGGAATGGGGCGGTAATCTGATTTCTCAGATGATATCCCATAAAGCTCCATTTCTGACCTCTTATTAGTTGAAGGTGGACTGCGTTTTATGGAGTCTCCTATACATTCACTAATATATAAAACGATAAAATAAATCGAGTCTCCCCTTATTTCATATTTTCCGCTTATACCCAAGTTTCTACATAAACCATTATATCTGTCTGGTGTATATGAAAATTTATTATTCTCATAAAAATCATAACCAGCTTGATAATTTGCAAATAATGGACTGTTCAATTGCCAATATCCTTCAATATTTTGAGCGTTACATGTAAACGCACATATACATAATAAAAATAAAATTATTAGTTTCATATTAAACCTTTTTTATTAACCTCCCACTCATCCAATCCATTCGGATCAATAAATATCACTGGATTTCCACTACAATACATATACACCGACGTGCTCGGATACTTATCGCTCATCGGATCTACGCTCAGCCATATTGACAAGTCACTATCATAGTATCTCGCTCCGAAGTAGGTGTAGCTGGTCTCATTGTCTAGCTCTTTGGCGGTGAATTTATAGCGGGTATCAAACTTGGAATAAAGATAAAATATAGGTGATTTCATATTTTATGGATAAATTATTGTCCAATTCATATTTTGTAAATCTTCTAAACTTAAATCATAACGTTTCAGAATTAAATTATTTGCCAGTACAGTATCCCAAGGTGTCGTTTCTACTATTTCAGCATCAAATACATAAACAAAAAGTGTATCTTTCTTCAAGCTTTGAAGTAAATCTTCAAAACAACCATAATACCATAAAGCAGTTTTGTTTTCACTAAATGGTAATACTTTATTTGTATTATCGCTGCTAACAGGATTACTTATTATTAAAGTTGTAGTATCCGTATAATAATAATTACGTGTTATATATAAAGTTTTTGAAGAATTATTTTTGAATGATATAGTACCATGACAGTTTTCTCTATTTTTTGGTATACAATCAATTGCTAAGAATATAAGTATTACTACCATATATGTAATGATCTTTAAAATTTTTTTAAATTTTATACTCATAATTCTAATATTTTTGGTTTAACATTAATGTACTTATTAATCCAGGTATGGGAATACCAATAATTGATAAATTAAATGGTGCCATAAAATAATCATACCAAGATAAGTGTAAATTTGCTCCATTTAAAGCAGCTTGATTTATTGGATTATTAAAAGGTAATGATTGATTATAATTTAAAATTGGATTATAATAAAAATCCCCATTATTAAATCCACTTATATTAGTTGAAAAATACCTCAAGGCACGTGCATTAGCATCTTGTTCAACTGGATTATAATCATGTGGATTTTTACTCAATAAGCTAGGTATTCCATATTTAGATAGATAAAACCAGCCTGATGACTGACGCTGAAGATAATGACTATATTCATGCTGAAATAATTTATTACTAGGATCAGCTTTTATGTTTTTATCACCAATAATAAAATTACTCATTGTAACACCACCCCAAGAGTTTCCTGTTTTTAATACAGTAGCTCCAAACAAATAATCTACTGATTCGACACCACCTCCTAATCCAAAGGTATTATAACAGTGTGATGTTGCAAAACCAGCAATAGTTTGTGGTAATTGAAAAGTAAATCTTGATGCAACTTCCCACATTCTACCACCTATAGTTTTATTATTATCACTTGCAAATAATCCTCCCCATATCTTAAAATCATTAATCATACGTTTATTTGCTTCATTCCATGCAGATCCCCATCTGTTATTACCTGTACTAAAAAATCCAGATATAAATCCTGATATCCAAGAATCTATACCAAAAAATTCACCATTAGGATCTCGTAAAATAACAGGATTATTTGCACAATATAAATATGAACTTAAACTCGGATACTTATCGCTAATAGGATCTACGCTCAGCCACCCACTCAGCTTGCTATCATAGTATCTCGCGCCGAAGTACGTGTAGCTGGTCTCGTTGTCTAGCGCCTTGGCGGTGAATTTGTACCTACTATCAAACTCATCAGTGTTTCGCTGGGAGACGAATAGTTCGCCGTAGGGGAGATACTGCAAATGCTGCACTGCTGCACCTTCTGCATTAGTTACGAAAGAGGCGGAGCCGAGATGGTCGGAGTGGTAGTGGATTTTCATTTATAAATTTTTGTTAGGTAAAATTAATGAATATTTTTGAATATTAAATAAAATTTATTTATTACAAACTTTATATGTAATTTTACAGAACAAAAAAGCGACTCATCAAAAAAATGATGAGCCGCTACGTCAAACCCTAAAAATATTTATTATCAAGGCTCCAAAATGGATATATATAAAATCTCAATGCAAAGTAAAATAATTATTTAAATATAAAAAGTTAATTTTTGTTAAATAAGGTTAAAAAATGTTAAAACAAAAAATAAGAAACAAAGAAAAGCGTTGGACATTAACGATTTTTATAGTTTCAGGTATATCATTTATAGGTATCTTATTGATACAATATTATTTTATATCATCTACAATAAATGCAGCACATGTTAATTTCGATAAGGCTATACAAGAGTCTATGTCAAAAGTTATATATCAATACGAGAAGCAAGAAATAGCAGATTTATTACAAACCAAACTTAGCAAGTACAAAGGTGCTCGAGTAATTCAAACAATAGATTCTCTCAATAAGGAATTATTTAAATCTTTAGAAAAAGTAGGCTTAGACACTACATTGTCAGACAGTGTAATTAATATTAGTAGAGAGCGAATTAGAATACAAATATATACAAATAAATATGGAGAGCTAGTACAAAAGATAGATACACATATAATAAATATTGAAAAAGAGCAAGCCGATAGTGCAACTATATCAGATTTATCAAAAAAATCAGATTTACCTATTGCTAAAGAAGAAACAATAGATAGCCAATTAGATAGTTTAGTCGGTTGGGTTAGAGTGCCTAATATTACCCTGCCCTTGAAAATAGACTCAATATATCAAGCAGTAGATAGATTTCTACGACGCAGTTTTATAATTAGCGATGTAATGGAAGATTTTTTTAATATCAAACATTTCATACCCGTAGAACAAAGAACAAATGCAAAAGTATTAGATTCACTCATAGCTAGTGCATTAGCAGAAAATAATATTAATATTAAATATTATTTTGGTATCTACAGTCCTAGTAGACAATCAATATTTTTAGAAAATGATTCCATAAGTGCACAAGAAATGATACAAAAAGGTATGATGTTTCGCCTTTATCCTAGTGATTTATTTGCTCCACCAGAATATCTTATTATATATTTTCCTAATAAAACTAGCTATATATTGTCTACTATGAGCAATTTTTTGATACTTTCTTTATTACTTATATTAGGTGTTTTAGGGTCATTTTCATTTATTCTTTACAATCTTATCAGACAAAAACGCTTGTCGGAAATGAAAACTGATTTTATTAATAATGTTACTCATGAGCTAAAAACACCATTAGCTACAATAAATATAGCATGTGAGACTATTAGTAATCTACCAAACGACCAACTACCACAGATGTTAGAAATAATAAAGGAAGAAAATGTAAGAATGCAAACCTTGATAGAAAAAATTTTACAAACTTCTTTATTAGATAAAACCTCTATACAACTAAATTTATCCAAAATCAATCTACACGATTTTTTGAATGATTTATTAAATGATTTACATTTATTTTTAAAAGATTATAATGCTGATGTAACTACCGAATTTTTAATAAAAAATCCAGAAATCTATGCTGATGAAATTCATCTAAGGCAGGTATTTTATAATCTAATAGAAAATGCTTGTAAATATTCTAATGGCAAACCTGAAATAAAAATAACTACAAGGCATAATAATAAATATATAATAGTTGAAATCTCTGATAAGGGAGTAGGAATAAAAAAGAAAGATCTTAAACATATTTTTGATAAATTTTACAGAGTGCCTACTGGTAATATCTATAATACAAAGGGATATGGTCTAGGCTTAAGCTATGTACAAGCTATTATAGAAGCTCACAAAGGTAAAATAGAAGTAATTAGTGAAACTGATCAAGGCACAATTTTTGTATTATACTTCAAAACAAATACATTATGATGAATTATGAAATATAAAATATTATTAATAGAAGATGACAAACATTTTGGATACGTATTAAAAAGTTTTTTAGATACTAAAGGATATGATGTAGAATGGTGTGAAGATGGAGAGATAGCATTAGAAAAATATAAACAAAATCCATCTTATCACCTAATGCTTGTAGATATAATGATGCCTAAAAAAGATGGAATAACATTAGTAAAAGAAATACGAGCTATCAATCCATCCATACCGATTATTTTTATTACAGCTAAAAGTCAACATGAAGATATTCTGACAGGATACGAAGTAGGTGCTGATGATTACGTCATCAAACCATTTTCTATAGATATATTATTGGCACGTATGCAAGTTTTGCTTAATAGAGTATACCCTAAGCATGAGGTTACCAAACTCGAAGCTGGCAATTCTATATTAGATATAAATAGAAATTTATTGATACTAAATAAAAAAGAGGAAATACGATTATCGCCTATAGAACTTGAAATATTAAAAACTTTTTTTCTAAATGTAAATAAAATTACTTCTAAAAACGAACTATTAATGCATCTCTATGGTGACGCTGATTATTTCAAATCACGTACCTTAGATGTTTATATTACAAAAATTAGAAAATGGATTAGACAAGATCCTTATTTAGAATTAATAAGCATGCCTAGACAAGGATACAAATTTATTAGCTTAAAGTAATATATTTATAACTGGCAACGAACAACAACTGTACTGCTCAACTACTCAATTTTTATCTTTTGCCTTTATTTGTGTTAATTTGTTAAGGAATAACAATTTGCTACTTTAACCTATGAAATTAGTTTTGTGAATTATAAACTTAGATTTTATTAATTAATTGTTTGAAATGTAACTATTTTGAAAAATCTCATATACCTATTAAAATTTGTATAAACAACAAAATTAACTTTGGTCACTGAGATATTAATAAATTATAAAACAGAAATGAATAATTTTTTTTTATATCTTAAATGTAGCTATTACTTCAGCAAAAATACTACCATCATTAATAGTATAAAAATTTATTTGAATAGGATTATTAGTCTTGTGATATACATCCATTAATCCTAATTTTTTATTCTTTTCTTTGGCTTGATTAAGCTCTACTTTTTCCTTTACTTTTCCCTGACTCAATCTATTAGCATCATATACAGCATTTCTCAAAGAATCTACTTGTATTGGTGTAATGGTATTTGCAGTGATTATTTGTATGGTATCCAATTTACGAATAGCTAGAAAAACTTGGGGTAAAATTTTATCAGATGTATATTTCACTACATTATCTAACATTTCACTAGCAACTAATAAAATGGAAGAGCGTAGCTGACGTTCATTTTTTTTCAAGTTTAATTCTAACTCATCTAATAATCTACCAATTTTGCTCTCCGTAATCATTCCTTTGAAAGATACTAGTACCTCAGAAGTAGCATAATACTGATCTAAATACTTATTAATATCAAAATGTAAGGCTTTCATAATTTATTAAATTTATAGTTGCAAAGTTATTAATTTATTTATTATAAACCAAATTTTATCTTAATTTTTTTTCAATTAATTTAGTATATTTTTTTGTTCTCCAATGATTTCCATAAATCAAAAGGTTTACAAGCTCCTTCTAATTTGATAGTAATAGTTTTGAGCTGCCTTTTTTCGTAGGGTAATTTTATTTCGTCATAAATAAAAGAATCATCAAAACCAGCATCAGCTGCATCATATTTATCAGCAGCATAAATTAGCTTTTTGGGTCTTGCCCAATAGATAGCCCCTAAGCACATAGGACAAGGCTCACAACTACTATAAATAATACAATCTGTCAATTGAAAATCATTTAATATTTTACATGCTTCTCTAATAGCTACTATTTCAGCGTGAGCTGTAGGATCATTATCTATAGTAACTCTATTAGTGCCTTTAGCAATTATTTTTCTATCTTTTACTATTACAGCTCCGAAGGGGCCCCCACCCTTTTTTACATTTTCTACAGCTAATTCTATTGCTAAATCTAAAAAATAAATATCATCACTTGTATTCATAATATACTTTTCAATTGTTTTATTAATATTTCTGCTGCTAAGTCTAATTCATCATACGATATTATTAAAGGAGGAGCCACTCTAATAGTTTGTGGCGAAAACATGTACCAGTCTACTATCAAACCATCATTTATAGCGCCTTTTATTACTTTTTTTACAAAATGAGATGATTCGAGTTCTATACCTATCAAAAAACCTTTGTGTCGAATATTTAAATTTGGAATAGCATTTAGCAATTTAGTAATAAAAAAATCTTCTTTTTCAGGTATTTCTTGAAATATTTTAGAACAAATCAAATAATCAAGTGAAGCAAGACCAGCAGCACAGCTAACAGGATGCCCTCCAAAGGTAGTTATATGACCTAAAGGTGGATCATAAGTTAGAGAATTCATAATCTCTGGAGAGGAAATAAATGCCCCCAAGGGATATCCACCACCTAGAGCTTTTGCTAATAAAAGTATATCTGGCACCACATCATATTGTTCAAAGGCAAACATAGTGCCTGTACGTCCCATACCAGTCTGTATCTCATCTAGAGCTAAAAGAGCACCTACTTGCGTACACCTATCTCTAATTGCTTTGATAAAATCTACCTCTGCTGGTATAATACCAGCCTCACCCATAATAGGTTCCATAAATACTGCAGCAGTATATTTATCTATGATAGAAAGATCGTCATAATTATTCATTTCTATATGATAAATATTGGGTATTAAAGGTCTGAAATGACGTTTAAATGTTTCATTACCCATCAGTGACAGGGCACCTTGTGTAGAACCATGATATGCATTTTTGAAACTTACTATTTTGTACCTTCTAGTATGCCTTTTTGCTAATTTCATCGCTCCCTCTACAGCTTCAGCACCACTATTGACAAAATATACCTTTGATAATGAAGGTGGCAACACACTTGCAAGTCTCTTAGCTAACTCTACCTGTGGAGATAAAATATACTCTCCATAAACATTTAAGTGAGCATATGTATCGACTTGATTTTTTACAGCATCTAATATAAAATTTGGCCGATGACCTAGATTAGAAACTGAAATTCCAGATATAAAGTCTAAATACTTTTGCCCATCTGCCCCCTCTAACCAACATCCATCAGCCAATCTAAATTCTAAAGCTACAGGTTCATTAGTAGTCTGAGCTAAAAAACGAAAAAAATCTTCTCTCATTACTATTAAACTTAACTAATAACTTTTGCAAATTTAATAAAAATTTGTTTTTAAAAATTTTTATATATTTGTCAAAAAATTATGAAAACAATCAAATTATTATTTAAATTTTTTTCAATTTCTTTATTATTAGTTAGTTGTAACTCAACATTTCAAGCTAAATATACATATTTGAATAAAGTACCTGTAAATCAAGCAATCATAGCACAATCAACAGATAATGACCTCAATAATATTGTTATAAATGATGAAAATAAATTTATATCACACACATATAATGCAGAAGAAAAAACTACGGATTTTGAAAATAATAATATTCTCAATACCAAGATCAATAATAATTATTTAAATAAATTCAAACAAAATAATTCAAGTAAAGTACCATTAAATATTTTTCCTTCTATCTCAGCGAAGCATTCTATGTCGCAGGCAAAAGAAATGAATAGCAATATGTCGCTTAACTGGATCGTGCGCCTTTTAATACAAGTATTAGTTTTAGCTCTAGTCCTTACCTTATTGGGTCTTTTGTTACCTAGTAAAGTTTTTAATATTGTTTTGACAGTTATACTCGTCATTTTTGTTATTTATCTCATTTTCTATTTAATTAGATGGCTATAGTTTTTTTATAATAATAATTTTATTAGCAAACTCAAAAAACTGTTTAAACATAGTAATAATTTTATAATTTTGTAAATTAAAAAAAATAATGAAACCAGTAAAATCATTAAAATCATTATCATTGTGGGTAATACGCATAGTTTTACTATTATTAGTTTATACTATATCACTGCCAATAATATTAAATACAAAGCCTGCATTTAATATTATTTTTATTTTTCATTTATTGTTTTTCATATGTGGAATTTTAATATTTATTGGAGGATTTTTTCGAAAACATACTATTACTGTAATATCTAGTATAGCCTTAGCTGCCTTATCATTTTATAAAATTATAGATATATTTTCATTTAATTTTTCTTATCTTTGGTTATTATATAGCTTTAGCTTTGCTTGCTCATTATTATTTTTAAGTATAGGTAATAAAAAATAAATTATTATTGAAATCACAAAATATATCATCACTAGAAACTAAAAAAGAGAGATGTGTCATTGTAGGTGTGTCATTGCCTGGACAATCAAAAGAAGAAATAAATGAATATTTAGAAGAGTTAGTGCTTTTAGTTCATTCTGCTAATGCAGATGTAATAAAAATATTCAAGCAAAATCTTAATAAAATAAATTCAAAATTTTTTGTAGGTAAAGGCAAAGTAGAAGAGATAGCCGAATTTGTGAAAAAAAATAATATAGATACGGTAATTTTTGATGACGAACTATCACCATCTCAAATAAGAAATTTAGAGAGAATAATAGATTGCAAAATCATAGATAGAACAAATCTGATATTAGATATATTTGCTGATCACGCCAAAACTGCTATAGCAAAAGCTCAGGTAGAATTAGCACAGTATGAATATCTTTTGCCAAGATTAACCCGGATGTGGACTCACCTCTCTAAACAACGTGGTGGTATAGGTATGAGAGGCCCTGGAGAAGAAGAAATAGAAACAGATAGAAGGATTATCCGAAACAAAATTAATAAACTAAAAAAGCAATTAGATGAGATAGATACACAGAAACAAACACAGCGAAAACATAGAGAATCCATTGTTAGAGCTACTTTAATAGGATATACTAACGTAGGTAAATCTACGATTATGAATATATTAAGTAAATCTAATATAATGGTAAAAGATAAACTATTTTCGACTTTAGACACTACTACGCGTAAAGTAATGATAAAGGATTTGAGCTTTTTATTAAGTGATACTGTAGGTTTTATTCGTAAATTGCCAACTTTTTTAATCGAATCTTTTAAATCTACCTTAGCAGAAGTGAATGAAGCTGATATATTGCTTCATGTAGTTGATTTATCTTCACCTCTATACGAAAAACAAATGCAAGTAGTATATCAAATCTTATCTGAAATAAATGCCGTCGATAAAACTATAATTACAATTTTTAACAAAATCGATCTATTCGAAGAAAAAATGCTAGCATTAAATCCTCATTTTGATTTTCAAAGTTATATCGATCATTATAAAAATTCATATTCTAATAATTTATCAGTTTTTATCTCTGCTACAAAAAATATTGGTATTGATGAATTAAAGGATTTATTATATGATGAAATATCAAAAGTACATGAAAAAGGATTTCCAGGTAATAAACCTTTTTATTTGTAAGTATACTTTTGAAATAATTTTATAATTTTTAGAGAAAATCAGTATTATATAGATTGCTTAATTTAATTTTTCGATATGCAGAATGCGAGACTGAGAAAGGATAGAGAAATGAAATATAGCAAATTATATCTAGCAAGCTAATTCAAAATTTTTTTTTTAAAATGTATATTTAATCTTATTTTTGTAAAAAAATGAATTTTGATTTATTAGAAAAAAATATAAAAGGAGAGCTATACACTGATGAGCTTCATAAAATAATATATGCTACAGATGCTTCAGTCTATCGAGAGATACCACATGGTGTCGTTTATCCCAAAGACAATGATGATTTAAAAATAATAATAAATTTTGCAAATAAAAATAATATAAGTCTGATCCCACGAACAGCAGGAACATCTCTAGCAGGTCAAGTTGTTGGCAAAGGTTTGATAGTAGATGTTTCTCGATATTTTAATAAAATTATAGAGATAAATCCTGAAAAAAAATATGCTATTGTCCAACCTGGTGTTATATTGAACGATCTAAATAGAAAATTAGAAAGATATAATTTATTTTTTGGCCCCGAGACTAGTACAAGTAATAGATGCATGTTGGGTGGTATGTTAGGAAATAATAGTTGTGGAGCTCACTCACTAATTTATGGTTCTGTAAGGGATCATATATTAGCTGTCAAAGTTTTATTAAGTGATGGCAGCGAAGTATTTTTAGAAGAACTAACTAAAGATGCTTTTTTCAATAAATGCAAATTAAATACTCTAGAAGGTAAAATTTATAATCATTTATATGATTTGCTTTCTAATGAAACTAATACTCACTTGATAAACTCGCAATTTCCTCATCCCGAGGTTACAAGGCGTAATATGGGTTATGCTATAGATAGCTTATTAAATACTAATATATTCTCTGAGACATCAGAGAATATTAATCTATCAAAATTACTTGCAGGTAGCGAGGGCACTCTAGCTATGTTTACTGAAATCAAATTAAATCTCGTAGAGCTACCAATACAAGAAAAAGGATTATTGTGTGTACATCTCGATAGCTTATCTGATTCATTCAAAGCAAATCTTATAGTTTTGCGACACAATCCCACTTCTGTAGAGTTAATAGATAAAGTCATATTAGATTTAACTAAAGAAAACATAACTCAACAACGCAATAGATTTTTTGTAAATGGTGATCCAGCAGCAATAATGGTAGTAGAATTATGGGGAGAAGATAAAAATATTATTGTCGAAAAAGCTAAAATGCTAAAAGAAGACTTACAAGATCACGGTTTTGGATATGCCTTTCCGCTAATATTAGACCAAGATATTAATAAAGTCTGGGCATTGAGAAAATCTGGATTGGGTGTATTATCTAATATGGTTGGTGATGCTAAACCTGTAGCTGTGATAGAAGATACTGCTATTAGACCTGTAGATTTAGGTGATTTTATTGAAGAATTAAATATAGAACTTAAACAATTAAATTTATCTTGTGTTTACTATGGTCACTTGGCTACAGGTGAATTACATTTGAGACCTATACTAAATCTAAAAGACTCCAAAGATCTCAAACGTTTCCGAATAATAGCTGAAAAAACTGCTATGCTAGTAAAAAAATATCGCGGTTCACTAAGTGGAGAGCATGGTGATGGCAGATTGAGAGGCGAATTTATCCCTACAGTATATGGCGACGAGATATATTCGATGTTTAAATCAATAAAGCAACAATGGGACCCGCACAATATCTTCAATCCTGGCAAAATAGTTGATTCCCCTCCTATGGACAGCTCGCTTAGATATGTACCTGATGCTCCTGTATTAGAAGTAGATACGTATTATGATTTTTCAGAAGAATTGGGATTGATAAGGAGTATAGAAAAGTGTAATGGTAGTGCAGATTGTCATAAATTACATTGGGCTGATGGCGGTATGTGTCCCTCGTATCAAGCAACTTTAGATGAGAAAAATTCTACACGCGCGCGTGCTAATGCACTTAGAGAAATATTAAATAATAATATAAGTCAAAATCCTTTTAATAATAAAGAATTATATGAGGTGCTAGATCTATGTTTGGTTTGCAAATTATGCAAGGCTGAATGTCCGTCTAATGTAGATATGGCAAAATTCAAAACTGAATTTTTACAACATTGGTACAAAAATCATTTGATACCATTGAGAAGTTTTGCTATAGCATACATTTCACATATACAATCATTATTCCGTTGGATACCAGGTATTTACAATTTTTTTATAAAACAACCATTGATTTCAAATTTACTTAAAAGCATATTAAAAATAGATAAAAACCGTAATTTTCCTTTAATGTACAAATTTACTCTAAAACATTATTTAAAAAGGAATTTGGCAGCACTTAATCCTACAAAATTTAAGAGAGAAATTTTATTATTTATTGATGAATTTAGTAATTATAATGACGTAAGGATAGGCATAGATACTATCAAACTATTGACAGGATTGGGTTATTCAGTAAAAATATTACCAAATAAAGAAAGCGCAAGAACATTTATTTCTAAAGGAATGCTAAAAAAGGCAAAAAAAATCATTGACAAAAACATAAACTTATTTTATGAAAACGGAGCATCATCATTACCAATATTGGGCATAGAACCCAGTGCTATATTAGGATTTAAAGATGATTATCCTTATTTATGTTCAAAAGAATTAAAAGAAAAAGCAAAAATACTGGCTAATAATGCTATGATGATAGAAGAATTTTTAATAAAAGAATCTTTGAATGGAAATATATCTAGCAATGATTTCATTCCTTATAGTGGTAAGATCTTAGTACATGGTCATTGTCAGCAAAAAGCTATAATCTCTACAAAGCCCACAATAGATGCCTTAAAACTTATTCCCGATGTAGATATCGATGAGATACCTTCAGGTTGTTGTGGTATGGCAGGTTCTTTTGGTTTTGAAAAAGAACACTATGAGATTAGCATGAAAATCGGAAACCTTATTTTATTTCCCACTATTAATAGCAACCCAAATGCAGTTATCATAGCTCCTGGTACTAGTTGTCGTCAACAAATATATGAAGGGACACAAAGACAAGCCTTGCATCCAGTACAATTTTTATATAAACAACTAAAAAATAAAATTAATTAGATAACAGCTAATAATTTGAAAAAGAGGATGATGTGGAGATAATAATATTTATTTTTTTTAAAACAATACTTGATAAATATCAGAAAATTTTATAACTTTGTATAAAAAAAATATGAAAAAGTTTGCAATTATTTTATCAGGATGTGGAGTTTATGATGGTTCAGAAATTCATGAATCTACTATGGCCATGTTAGCAATCAAAAAACATGGTTGTGATTATGAGTTGTTTGCACCAGAAAAGATGCAATATGATGTTATAAATCATTTAACAGGTCAACCTAGTGATGAAAATAGAAATGTATTAGTAGAAGCAGCACGCATAGGGCGTGGAGAAGTAAAGGATTTAAAAAACTTAAAAGCTTCAGATTTTGATATTTTACTCATACCTGGTGGTTTTGGAGCAGCAAAAAATTTAAGTACTTATGCTATAGATGGTGCAAATATGCAAGTAGATAAAGAATTAGAAAGGGTAATATTAGAATTTAATAATGCTAAAAAACCTATAGGTGCTATGTGTATAGCTCCTGTTATTATCGCTAAAGTCATACCAGGTGTTTTAGTAACTATAGGGCAAGACTTAAAAACTGCTGAAGATATCAAAGCACTTGGAGCTAATCACAAAAATACTAATAAAGCTGAAATAGCTATCGATGAAAAAAATAAAGTAGCTACTACTCCTTGTTATATGCTTAGCTCTACTATAGCTGATATATATGATGGTGCTTACAACTTGATAAGTTCCTTATTAAATATGGTATAAATTTATTACTTTTTAAAAAAAAGGCTCATTAAAATGAGCCTTTTTTTTAAAAAATTGCATACTTCTTCCTGCCTGTAAAATTGCTTATTTTACTTGATTTTTATTTCTTTACCCTTGCTTTCAATTTTTTCTTTCAATTTTGGTAAGCTTATAAACAAGATGCCATCTTTATATTCAGCATCTATTTTGTCTTTATCTATATAGTCGGGTACTATAAAGCTTCTGGTAAAGCTCTGATAATTAAATTCTCTGCGACGATAGCGTTTGTCTTTTTCTTCTTTTTCTTCTTTCTTTTCAGTGTAAATAGTCAATACATCATTGTCTAATTGCACTTTGAAATCTTCTTTCTTAAAGCCAGGAGCTGCTACCTCTATTTGAAATTTGTTCTCATCTTCTACAACATTTACAGCAGGTACATTAAATTGCTCTGGCATATAAAAGAAATCTTTTAAAAAATCATCTCCAAAAAATTCATCTATTATCCTTGGCAGGAAGCTTTCACTTCTAGATACAGGTAATAATGCCATATTTTTCCCTCCTTTCTTTTTTTATTGTTTGTTTTTACTTATATTAGAGCAATTATTATACCAACGATTATAATATATTATCTATATCGCTGATAATCAAATGATTATAGAGCATTTCAAATGTTAATCAATGTCAAAATGACACAGTTTATATCTAATTTTTGGTGATAATTTGTCAGAAATAAAATGATGCAAAAACAAAGAGTGCAAGAAAACGAGAAGCAGAAAAGTAATAAAAAATAAAGTTCTCTTTAAGTATCAACTTTATTATCTTTGCTAAAAAATAATGTCTAAACGTCAATTTCCTCATAGTTATGTTATAGTATTTTTTATTATCATTATAGCTACTATACTGACATGGATAATACCTGCTGGTGAATTTGACAAAATAACAATATTAACTGAGCAGGGACAAAGAACCGTAATAGATGCCAATAGCTATCATAAGGTGCCTCAGCAGATTCAAACGTGGCAAATATTTTCATCTATTTTTGATGGTATAGTAGATAAAATTGAAATTATAGCATTTATTTTTATAGTTGGTGCTAGTTTTTTCTTAATTAATAAAGGCAAAGTATTAGATGTGGCTATAAAAAAATTATTACACTTGACCAGAAATTGGCGAGAAAAGAAAATACCACTGATCGGAGAGGGTAATCATCTGATAATTGTAATTTTTATGATACTTTTTAGCATTTTTGGTGCAGTCTTTGGCATGAGTGAGGAGACTATTGCTTTTATAGTGCTTTTTGTACCTATGTTTATAGCCTTGGGTTATGATAGCATAGTAGGAGTGAGCGTAGTATTCGTCGGTGCCACCTTAGGATTCATTGGTGGTGTTACCAATCCTTTTACTATAGGTATTGCACAGAGCATCGCAGGTATTCCTATTTTTTCAGGAATAGAGTATAGACTGTTTTTGTGGGTAATATTCACTACTATAGGTATTATTTTTGTCCTTAGATATGCTAAAAAAGTTTATAAAAATCCTATGGCATCATTAGTATATGATACTGATGAATATTGGAGAAATGCAAGTGTAAAAGACATAAATGATGTGAGCGAACGAGTAGATTGGCGTGGTTGGATTACTTGGATACTTATTAATGCTTTTATGATTTTAGAATTAGTAAAAATATTAAACAATAATGAATTATGGTCATCGCAAGCTATCATACTATTTTGTATGATAATATTTAGTATAGTCTTAGGTGGATTTATTTTGATTAAATATAAAAAGGAAATATATGCATTGTTTTTGCTGGGATTTGCCATTATTTCTATGATATTTGGTGTATTAGTATGGAAATGGTATATCAAAGAAATAGCTACTTTATTTTTAGTTTTAGGTATATTCACAGGTATGAGCTTGAGAATGAAAGCCAATGATATAGCTAAAACTATGATCGATGGAGCTAAAGATATAGCATCAGCAGCATTGATAGTCGGTTTGGCTTCAGCTATAATAGTGATATTAGAAGATGGCAAAATCATGGATACTATACTATATGCCACTGCCAATGTTATTCCAGAGAATTCTAAATTTTTAGCGGTTCAAGGTATGTATATCTTCGAAACAGTTTTGAATTTTATTTTACCTTCTGGCTCTGCTAAAGCTGCTCTCACAATGCCTATAATAGCTCCTCTTTGCGATATTATAGGTTTATCGAGACAATTAGGCGTTTTAGCCTTTCAATTAGGGGATGGTTTCACAAACATGATTACTCCTGTTAGCGGTGTACTAATGGGTGTACTTGGTATGGCTAAAATACAATATAATGTGTGGATCAAATATATTTGGAAATTTATTCTTATCCTTTTCATCATAGGGGCCTTAGTGCACATACCTCCTATTATGTTTCAGTTGCCTGGTTTTTGATTTTTAAATTAATTAAATTCGTATTTAAAAATAATTTTAATACATAAAATCTACATTTTTATATCATATGTATAAAAATTTTATTAATTTGAGATTATTATTTTGCTTTTTAAACTTCTTTTGAATTTATTTTTTTATTTTAAATTTGCATTAAATAAAAAAAATATGAAAAAATTAATAGTTTTATTATTAATGACATTAATAAGTATAGGAGTCATTGATGCTCAAAAGAAACCATCAATTTTATTCGAAAGTAGAGTATATGATTTTGGGCAAATAAAAGAAGAAGATGGGAGAAAAACAGCTAGATTTGCATTTAAAAATATAGGTAATGACACCTTAAAAATACTAAATGTAAGAGCATCTTGTGGATGCACTACTTCTGACTATACTAGAACCCCCGTACTACCTGGACAAAGTGGCTATGTAGATGTAGCTTACAATCCATTAGGAAGGCCAGGTAATTTTAATAAAATTGTAACAGTCATAACAAATGATCCTGACAATCCAAATGTAGTCTTAACCATTAAAGGGAGCGTAATCCCTAAACCTAAAACCAAAGCTGATAATTATCCACAGGTACTAGGCAATTTACGTTTCAAATCCAATCATATTACATTTAATGATATAAAGGATACCGAAATAAAGACTGATACTATATATGTATACAATCCAAGTGATAGAAAAATAACTATTTACTCTGAAAATTTACCTTCATTTTTAAAAATACACATACCTGCAGGTGGCATTACTATAGCCCCTGATCAAGAACTTAAGATACCTATCTCATATGATGCTAAAGCACGTAATGATTATGGTTATGTTTTTGATAATTTTAGATTAAAAACAGATGATATAGATCAACCGGTTAAACAAATGTATGTGAGTGCTAATATAATACAAGATTTTAGCTGGATGACTGAAAAAGACAAAACTAATGCTCCTAAAATAGTTTTTGAAAAAACCGAGGTTGTTTTCGATACAATTAAAATGGGAGAATCAGTTATTGTAGAATTTCCTTTTAGAAATGAAGGTAAAAATGACTTAAAAATATTAAAAGTGAAATCTAGCTGTGGATGCACTGCTGTGGCCCCAGAAAAAAATATACTTAAAAAAGGCGAAAAATCTAGTATTAAAGTCACATTCAATACTGCTGGCAGACAAGGAAATCAACAAAAATCTGTTACAGTTATTACTAATGATCCCGAGCATAGTATTGTAGTACTGACTCTGAAAGGATATGTTAAAAATTGATTGTTTGCTAAACAAATATCTTAATGATTAATTTTTTTTTTTACTATTATCTTTTTTAATTACTTATAAAATTTTCAAAATATTTTTTTTAGAATAGAATAATAAACTAATTTTACATGGTTCTATAACGTTTATTGTGGGTAATAAAATTTTATATTGTTACAAAAAAATAATTATTTTTTAATTATTTAGGTTGATTTTTTTTACCACAGAGAACACCAAGTTATTACACAAAGTCCACAAAGTGCCATTTATAGTCCTTTTAATTTCATTCTTCTCTGTGTTCTTTGTGTATTCTTTGAGAACTTTGTGGTTAATATTTAACTACACTATAATTAATAAACTAATATTAACAAATTTTTTATAAAATTACTCTTTTTTTAATCTTTACCTACTCAAAACGTTATAGAACCATTATTTATATTTCATTATTAATTTTATTTAATATTTCTTTTATTTTTTTCTCTTCTTCTAGCCTTCCATCTATCCAGTTAATATTTATGTTTCTTTTCTCCATTCTTCTAAACCAAGTTTCTTGTCTTTTTGCAAATTGGCATATAGCTGTGTATAATTTATCTATCATTTCGTCGTAAGTCAATTTTCCTAAAAGATACATTGTGATAAATTTGTACTCCAATCCAAATGCAATAAGTTTATTAGGATCTATATTATTTTCTAATAATATTTTTACCTCTTCTATCATGCCGGCCTCAATACGATCCAAAAGCCTTTTATGTATTCGTTCTCTCAGCATATCTCTAGGATATCTAATACCAAAAACCAATGATTTATTTATATTATATTCTAAAATATCCTGTTCATTGCTATTATTATTATTTTGTAGTGCAATCTCTATTGCTCTAATGTAACGGTGTCGATTATTTTTTTCTACTATTATATTGCTATCTAATTGCTTTAGAATAAGATCTAACTCATGTATACTCATCTTAGAAAGTTTTTCCCTTAATTCTACATCAGGATTAAATTTATTAAATTTATAATTTAATAATAATGCTTCAATATACAAGCCTGTACCGCCGCATATAATAGGAGTTTTATTTTTATTTATAATTTTTTCAATAGCTACTAGAGCATCTCTCTGAAAATCATAAACACTATATGTTTGATCAATAGATCTAATATCAATTAGATGATAGGGAATATCTGTAGTATTTATTTTATATTCATTCAAATCTTTGCCTGTACCCAGATCTAACCCTTTATAAACCTGTCTACTATCAGCACTGATAATTTCTCCATTTATTTCAATAGCTATTTTAACTGCTAAGCGAGTTTTTCCTGTAGCAGTAGCACCTAATACTACTAATAACAAAGGTATATCCTTCATTAATGTTTTGAAAATATTAAATTATGTAAAATTTTATTCTATCACTCTAAATTTATCTCCAGTTTCTTGAATAATACGTCTATACCATTCCTCACCATAACCTGGCCATTCAACTTTAGGATTTCGCTCACCAGGAATAACATATTTCACATTACCATCCATATATTTGAGAAATAAAAACTTATAAAATTCTTTCCAATACATCACTAATCTATCTGCATTATCTGCTGAGAAAGTAGAAACATAATCAATAGCTTGATAAGGATTTATCTCATATAACTGCAGAGCATAATCATCTATTTCTTTTACTTTATTAATAAAAGCAGTTTCCAGGGAATCTTGTTTTTGCTCAATATCAGGATGTATAATGCGGTAGCGAGTATAAGCAAAATTAGCCACTTGATTAAAGACCCAAAATGCTGCATCATCGCTCCAGGTCATTATGGCACCATTACCTTGAGCATAAGAATGAGGCACCTTTCTACTAGCAGAATAGATAGGAGTATAAACACAACTAGCAGCATCATCTACGCCAAACCATATAATACCACCGATCTCATCTGGAAGCCAGTTGCGACTTTGAGTGATAAAGCTAAAAGCTGTTTGTTGTGTAGCAGTAGCTCGTTCATTAGTATAGGTCACTCCGTCAATAGTCCAGTCTAATGGTCTCCAGCGGTAAGGCAACTTAAATGGACCTGCACCAATATCATTACGCATATCAAAAGGAGTATCCTCTAAATGATCACGCATAAAAAACATCATATCTTTGATAGAAATTTTTCTATTTGGCTTTACATATAGCGGCATGCGATGCGATAAATTTTTACCACTTACATAATCTATGTATTCATCCATACCATCTGTTATTTGTCTAAACATACTCCAAACACGTATCTCACATTGTCTAGCGCCACCGAAGGTTACTGGATTATATGTATCAGAAAAGCTAAACTCTTCATCTTTGCCATTAAACCAACCTTTTTTTCTAGCAAATTCGATAACATCAGATGAATAAATAACTTCTACTTTAGGGTTATATAATTTTTTATTAAAATCTTTTTCAGTAATAGAAGTTTTACCATTAGCTAGAGTGAATTGTCTAATGCGAGCTTGATTAGCATGTCCACTGACATAACCATCTGGAATGCGTACTGCCACCCACACAGCACCTTTCTCGCCTTCGCCTTTGCCTATCATTTCCATAATCCAAGCTTCATTTTTATCTGCTATGGAGAATGATTCCCCTTCACTAGCATAGCCATATTCAGCTACTAGTTCAGCTATCACTCGTATAGCCTCTCGAGCACTCTTGGAGCGCTGTAGAGCAATATACATCAAACTACCATAATCCATAATAGCACCGCTCTGAGTAAATAATTCTTCTCTCCCACCAAAAGTAGTTTCTCCAATAGCTACCTGATATTCATTAATATTACCTACAACATTGTAAGTTTTTTTAGCTTGTTTAATTTTGCCTAAATATTTGCCTGTATCCCATTCATAAATATCTAGCATGGTTCCATCAGGATATACTGCGGCAGGTGAATAATACAAATCACCATAATGAGTGTGACTATCAGCTGAATACGTTATCATTACTGAGCCATCAGTACTAGCACCTTTGGTGACAATGAAATTAGTACATGCATATGAACTATATGCACTCGCAAACAATAATAAGGTTAATACTAAAAAATTTTTCTTCATAATTTATTAATTTTTGCAAATATACAAGAATAATTTTAATTGACAATTTCCCTTTTAAATATCGCCTGCGACGTAATTTTATCACGATTTATGTGATTTGTTATGATTTGGAAATAAACCTATGATTAATCAGAATAATCATCTGGGAATCTGCGGTTCAGATATTTTAATTTTTAACAATTTTAAAAGTTTTGCTTATATTTTGTCTAATTAATTTTAAAATATAAATACCACATGGATAGGTATGTAGATCTATTTTGCATAATTTATCATTAATTAATTTATTATAGATTTCATTGCCTAATAAATCATAAATTTGTACTCTAGTATTATAAGGAGCTTCTATATATAGATAATCGCTAGTAGGATTAGGATAAATCTGCAATTTATCTAAATTGTTATCGTACAAATTACCCGTAGTAGAGATAGATATAGCATCTATAGAAGCTTCGGCTCCATCACGACCATAATATACAAATGCTAATTTTAGTTGATTACTACCAATATAATTAGTCAAATCTATCTGAGCGTTTACCCATTCCCAACTAGTCCAAGTAGATGTATCAGTGCTTAATTCACTCCAAATAGTGTCAGTGAAATTCACCCCATCATTAGCAGCTATTACGTATAAATCATAATTATCATAAGGTTTGATACCCCAGTATTTAGACATTTGAAAATAAAAATTCAAAATAACAGACTGATAACCTATTAGGTTAATAGACTTAGTTATGAGCCATTCATTCTGCCAGATAGACGTATCCAATTCATCATATAGCACATGCACAAAATATTGACCATCTTGAGGAAAACTACTAGCTTTTTCCCATGTAAATAAACTATCAGTGATGTTTTGAGTCCAATCAGTAGGAGGAAATTCTGCACCTTCGAAGCTTTCCCAAAAGATCATGGCATCTTTAGTATTAATATTACTAATCGGTTCATTGAAATTAAGATTTCTTTTAGATTGACCAGATAGTATATTAAAAGAATAAATTAAAATTATTAATAGCAATAGATTTTTCATAAAATAATTAATTTAATTATGGCAAAGATAAATAATATTTTTAGAAAGTAATACCTTAATATTCTTTTTAAAATTACTCTCATAGCGATCATCCTTTGCACAGCAAATAAAAAGCTTCACTTTTTGTTGTATTCATATGCTTGTTTGATTAAATACATAATATATTCAATATTATCATCATTTTTTAAAATTAATTCATAATCTCCATTACCCCAATGTCCTATTGCAGAGACATCACGAGCAATATTTTGTGGGTCATTTAGTTTGCCTTTTGGTAGATTTAACCAAATTTTTATATCTTTTTTACTGATACGAATATCTACAAAATTAGTTTTAGAAATAAAAGCAATATAATACTTTCTGATTTTTACGTTAATATCATCATAATTTGTTAAAATTTTATTTTTTAGCATTTCATATAGTTCTATTATCTGTTCAGAAGCTTTCGCTAGATGATCCGTTTCGGAATAGATTTTTATTTCGTTAGTAATATTAGAAATCGAACTATCTAATTTTGAAATTGCTCTAATACTTTCTTGTGAACCTTTATTAATTATCTGCTGATAACTTATTGTGTTATTACAATATCTTTTAACCTCCCATAATTCTATAGGCAAATCATTAAAATTAATAGCTTCTTTTTGATAAATAGTAAAGCTAGAGGAAATGAATACAATCTTTGATTGAGACCAATCGATATCCTCACGTTTTAAAGAATTTTTATTATGTTCGTTATATTCTAAAATAAAATCAGATTTATTATTTAGCATACAAGATAAGTAAGCAAAACCTTGATCAATAACACTAAAATTTTTATCTTTTTTATACTCAATTATTACAAAGGAGTTAGATTCTCTATCATAAGCTAAAGTGTCTATTCTGAAATTTTTTACTGTAAATTCAGAACACACAAATTCTAAACCAAAAATTTCTTTTAAATTTAATTCAGTGATTTTTTGTATATCTTTTTCTAGTTTAAAAGGTTTTTCTTTGATTAATTGAAGTTTTGTATTATTGTCAATTAAAAAATATGCCATAATTTTTTTTTGTAAATTTAATGATTTTTTAATAAGGCACTTAATAAATATTTATAAAAAAATATGGTTGTTAAAAAAATTTATTACTAATATTGCACTTATTAATTTTAATACAAAGTCGATGTATTAGTTAATAACACCACTATTTTTTACATAATTAAAGGAGCTCATATGAGCCCCTTTTTTATTTACCTCTTAATTAATAAAAGATAACTCTATACAATATAGATTTAAACTTTGATTACTTTCAATCAAAGTTTTGAGATAATAAAGAATTTGATATTATTTAGTTATTAACAAAAGTTCTTTGTTTTCTGGTTCATTATAAAGATTTACTATCTAAAACATGTAATATTTTGAAACAATATATCTGAAATCATTAATTATTTATCTGACACTTTACTATCAGGAGCATCAAACATTAGATTTGCTTTATTGTGTTCGATAGTAAGGCTTAATTTATTATCACCAGTTTTATAAGAAAAAGTGACTTTATCATTTTCCATTAATGTTTTCTTAATAATTTCTTCAGCTAATGGGTCTTCTATATATCTCTGTATAGCACGCTTCAGAGGTCTAGCTCCAAATGCAGGATCCCATCCTCTTTCAATAATAAAATCTTTAGCAACATTTGTTATTTCAAATCCGATTTTCATATTTTGTAATCTCTCTACTAAACCTTTTAGTTCTATATCTATAATTTTGTAGATATCTTCTTTTTGCAAATTTTTAAATATCACTACCTCATCTATTCTATTGAGAAATTCAGGCGAAAAAGCTTTTTTAAGAGCATTTTCCAGTACACTACGCGAATAATCGTCATCAGCAGTTTTAGTACCAGTAGCGAATCCAATTCCTTTACCAAAATCTCTCAATTGTCGTGTACCAATATTAGAAGTCATGATGATAAGAGTATTTTTGAAATCTACCCTTCTACCCATGCTATCAGTCAAATGACCTTCATCAAAGACTTGTAGTAAAAGATTAAAAACATCAGGATGAGCTTTTTCGATTTCATCTAATAATACAACACTATATGGTTTTCTACGAATTTTTTCAGTCAATTGCCCCCCTTCTTCATAACCTACGTAGCCAGGAGGTGCTCCTATTAATCGTGAAACACTAAATTTTTCCATATATTCACTCATATCTATCCTGATTAGGGCATCTTCGGAATCGAATAAATATTTAGAAAGCATTTTAGCAGTATAAGTTTTACCAACACCAGTAGGTCCAAGAAAAAAGAAAGTACCGATAGGTTTATTAGGATCTTTTAGTCCTGCTCGATTTCTTCTAATAGCTCTCACTATTGTATCTATGGCTTCATCCTGTCCTATTATTATATTTTTTAAATCATCAGCCATAGATATCAAGCGTTCACTTTCGCTCTGTGCTATACGAGCTACAGGTATACCTGTCATCATAGCTACTACTTCAGCTATATGATCTTCTGTTACTATCTCCCTATGCTGAGAAGCTTCTTTTTCCCATTTTATACGTTCTTCTTCTAAAAGTTTTTGAAGTTCCTTTTCTTGATCTCTAAATTTAGCAGCTATCTCATATTTCTGCATAGAAATGGCTTTTAATTTATTTTGTTGAGCCTCTTCAATGCTTTTTTCTATTTTTAACACAGCTTCAGGAACATTAATGTTTTTTATATGTACACGGGCACCAGCCTCATCCATTACATCGATAGCTTTATCTGGTAGAGCTCTATCTGTTACGTATCTATCAGTCAAATATACACAAGCTTCTATGGCTTTATCATCATATTTTACTAAATGATGATCTTCATATCTATCTTTAATTCGATGTAGTATTTCAATAGTCTCTTCTGGATCAGTAGGATCTACTATGATTTTTTGAAATCTACGTTCGAGCGCACCATCTTTTTCTATGTATTGTCTATATTCATCTAAAGTGGTAGCCCCGATACATTGTATTTCGCCACGTGCTAGAGCAGGTTTAAACATATTAGAAGCGTCCATAGATCCAGATGCACTACCAGCACCAACGATAGTATGTAATTCATCAATAAATAAAATAACATCAGGATTTTTTTCAAGTTCATTTAATAAAGCTTTAACCCTTTCTTCGAATTGTCCGCGATATTTAGTACCAGCTACTAGAGCTGCCAGATCTAAGGCCACTACACGTTTATTGTATAATGGACGAGGGATTTTTTTCTGAGCTATACGAATAGCTAACCCCTCTACTATAGCACTTTTGCCAACACCAGGCTCGCCTATTAATACCGGGTTATTCTTTTTTCTTCGGCTAAGAATTTGGACTACACGCTCCATCTCTTTTTCGCGCCCTATGATGGGGTCCAATTTATTTTCTATAGCCATTTGCGTGAGATCTCTACCAAAGCTATCTAAAACTGGAGTTTTAGACCTTTGCTCTTTTCCAGTTTGAGAGAAACGCTTAGAAGTACCACCATAAAAATCATCTTCACTCTCATCGTCATCATCTTCTAGGCTAAATGTAAAACTTGCATTTTCGTCAGTTTTTGAATTTATGTGTGAGATAATGTATTGCTTAACGTCATTATAATTTAAACCTTGCTCTTCTAAATATTCACCTACAATATTATCATTATATTTTAAAAAAGATAATAATAAGTGCTCTGTATCTGCTCTCTCAGCACCTAAAGCTTTAGCTTCTAAATAAGCTATTTTTAATATTTGTTCTGCTTTTGATTCGAAAGGAACTTCATTCAAATAATTAACATCCTCTAACATGTTATCAAAAGTAAATAGCTGACCTTGGCTCTTGCGTGATTGAATAAAATCATAAAAATATAACCTTGCATTTGTAGGATTTACATTAAAAATTTTCATTATTTTAATAGCATCATTATTAGGCTCCATCATTAAACCTAAAAATAAATGCACATCATCTATATAAGGTACACCAGTTTTGATGGCTTCCTCAGTAGCTCTTTTTAACACATTCTTTATTTGAATTGTGTAATTTGCTTCCATTATTTTTTTTCTCCTATTTTTTGAATTTTATACAAAAATAATATATTTTTTAATATATACCAATGTTCTTCAAAAAAAATACCAATTCAATTATACCTAATATTTTTAATATTTGTATGTTATTTTGACAGCTTGCGAATATTAATCATATGTACAATTTTATATTTCAAGCATTGATATAATATTTATAACTCATAATAAGACTTTGACATATAACTTAGTAAAACACACGTCGACCCCTTTGAATAATTTAGAATTTTTTAAAAAAAAACATATATATTTTACTTTTAATGTAATTTAATACAATTAAAATTTAATTATAATCCCTTATATTTTTTTTAAAAAAATGCTTACGTTTGTAAAAAGTAATTAATTTGATATGATAATGTCGCCGATACAAAAAATTTTAGATGGTTACAGAATATTATTATGTTCTAAAAGTCCACGTAGAGAGCAATTACTAAGTAAAATGGGAATTGATTTTATAAAAGTAGAAAATAATTATAAAGAAGATATCGATACTAATTTATCTCCAGATGAATTAGTAATAAACTTAAGTAAACAAAAAAGCATTTCATACACATTATTAAAAAATAAAGATATTTTATTAACAGTAGATACTATTGTATGGTTTGATAATCAATTAATTGGAAAACCTAAAAACAGAGTCGAGGCTATAAAAATTTTAAAAACTTTATCAGGGCAATGGCATAAAGTTTTTACTGGCATTACTATTAGAAATAATCTATTAATGACATCTTTTTATGATGTTACAGAAGTAAAATTCAAACCTCTTAGAGATGAGGAAATAGAATATTACGTAGATAATTATGAACCATATGATAAAGCAGGTGGCTATGGAGCGCAAGAATGGTTGGGTTATATAGGAATAGAAAGAATAGAGGGGTCATTCTTTAATGTTATGGGCTTGCCTACTGCACGATTATATGATGAATTAATAAATTTTTTAAAAAAAATTAAATGAATTATAAATATTCTTCTTTAAAAACTAATAATCTATAAACTTCCAAAACTACAATACTTTACATTTTCTTTTTATTGTTTTTATTTACTTCCCTCTCTTTTTCACATATTACATTGGTGTTTGATATTATATTTTATTTGTTCTATTTAGATTAGTTACATTTTGTAGTATATTTGTAGTATACTACAAATTAAAAAATAAATTCTAGGTTTTCCTTCTTGCCCATTGCTAATTAATTTTCTAATTTATGATCTTTAAATATGGTTTTCATATTTTTTAATAAAAAATTTTTAATATATTTGTAAAAAACTATTTTAATGAACGATGAAAAATTACAAAACATAGCCACTCAAGTACGTCGTGATATAATCAGGATGACAAATATGGCTAAATCAGGTCATCCTGGCGGTTCATTGGGTTGTACAGATTTCTTAACATTAATGTATTTTGAAATCATGGACATAGATCCTGATCATTTTACATTAGAAGGTCCAAATGAAGATATTTTCATTTTATCTAATGGTCATATTAGTCCAGCTTTTTATTCTATCTTGGCACGTAGAGGTTTTTTTCCTATAGAGGAGTTAGCTACATTTAGACGCATTAATAGTAGATTACAAGGACATCCCACACCGTCAGATCATTTACCAGGAGTAAGGTTTGCATCTGGCTCTCTAGGACAAGGATTGTCTATAGCTATAGGTTGTGCTATTGCAAAAAAATTAAGTAATGATACTAAAATTATTTATTCACTACATGGAGATGGTGAAGTGCAAGAAGGACAAATTTGGGAAGCAGCACTTTTTGCTGGATCTAAAAAAATCGACAATCTGATTTCTACTATAGATTACAATGGTTTACAGATAGATGGACCGGTAGATCAAGTAAATTCATTAGGAAATTTACGAGCCAAATGGGAGGCCTTTGGTTGGTATGTTTTAGAGATGGATGGACATGATTTTTCGGATATGCGAAAAACTATCAAGATAGCTCAAAATAATTTGGGAAAAGGATATCCAATAATGATTTTGATGCATACTATAATGGGCAAAGGTGTACCTTTTATGGAAAATGATCATAAATGGCATGGTACTCCACCAAATGATGAGCAAGCAACTGAAGCTCTAAAAAATTTAAAATCAACATTAAATGATTTTTAAAAGATTAATTTTTTTATTTTTAATTTTAATCTTTAATTTTAATTTATCTAGTCAATCTTTGGAGCCGCAAAAAGAAAATATTACTCGCATTTTGATAATATTCGATGCTAGCAATAGTATGTATGGACATTGGCAGAGTGATACTAAGATAAATATTGCGAAGCGATTACTAAATAATATTCTAGATAGTATTGCAGATATACCAAATTTACAATTAGCTCTTCGAGTTTTTGGCGATCAGCGAGATTTTCCACCACAAGATTGTAACGATACCAGATTAGTAGTGCCATTTGGCGAAGGTAATGCAAAAAAAATAGCTCATTTTATTAAATATTTAACTCCTCGTGGTACTACACCTATAGCCAATACACTTGCTGCTGCTGCAAATGATTTTACTCCTTGTGATAATTGTAGGAATATAATAATATTGATAACAGATGGTATAGAAGAGTGTCGCGGAGATCCGTGTGCTGTATCTCAAGATTTACAAAAACGTGGTATAGTGCTCAAACCATTTATTATTGGCATAGGACAAAATTTTGCTAAAGAATTTGAATGTGTAGGAGATTATTATGATGGTAGTACTGAAGAGCAATTTCAAAAAGCACTAAAAATAGTTATATCATACGCTCTAAATTCCACATCTTGTCAAGTAAATCTACTGGATCAATTAGGTAATCCTACTGAAACTAATATACCAATGACATTTTATAATAGATTAAATAATCAAATAATGTATCAATTTGTTCATACATTAAATACAAAAGGTGTACCAGACACTCTTCTTTTAGATCCTCTTATAAATTATAGGATACAGATACACACTATACCACCAGTTTATATAGATTCACTTGGGCTCACTCCTGGCAAGCATGTTGTTGCATCAGCATATACACCTCAGGGCGAATTATTTGTAAAATTTGCTTCTATGAGTATCGAAAAATCATTTGTTCCAATAATAGTACGTAAACATAATGATAAAAATACTCTAAATGTACAATATACAAATAAAAAAGAAAAATATTTAGTAGGTACTTACGACCTCGAGTTATTGACTTTGCCTAGATTATATATAAATGATGTAGAGATTAAGCAGAGTCATACTACTACTGTAGAGATACCACCACCAGGTAATGCCATTATTTATTTACCAGCTAATGGATATGCTAGTATTTTTCAAAGAAAAAAAGATAAAGATTTAGAATTAGTAATAAATCTAAAAACTGATGAAAATATGCAAACCATACAGCTACAACCAGGAAATTATACTATTGTATTTAGAGCTAAATATGTAAATAAAAGCTTTTACACAATAGAAAAAAAATTCACTATTGAAAGTAATAAAAATACTACTATCAATCTAAATTTCAGATAATATTATTGAATATATTCTTTTAAGCGTTCGAATAGTGATTTGCCAGAAGATTGCTTTTGCACATTAAAGTGTTTCATCTTTTTCATTTCTTCTAATAAATTTTTTTCTTCTTTAGTTACATTATCAGGTACATGAATATTGATACTAACTATAAAATCACCTTTTTTAGATGAATTAATATCAGGTAAGCCTTTATTTTTTAATCTAAATAATTTACCAGGTTGGGTACCTGGTGGTATTTTAATAGTAGCTTTACCATTAAGTATTGGAATATCTATTTCAGTTCCCATAACAGCTTCGGGATACGAGATATAATGTTCGTAAAAGATGTTTAGTCCATCTCTTTTAAATAACGGATGTTCCTCTTCATCGATCATAACTATTAGATCTCCTGGAATACCATCTGGTACATGATTTCCTTGCCCAGTAAGAGTTAATTGCATGTCTTGCAAAGCGCCTGCAGGAATATTAATAGTAATAGTTTCCTTAGCATCTTCTATGCCTGTACCGTTACAAACAGGGCATCTTTCAGATATTATCTTTCCTTTACCGTTACAGGAGCTACATACATTTGTGCTTTGTATTCTACCAAAAAGTGTTGAAGTGATATGGGTTACCTGTCCCGTGCCATGGCATGTGGGGCAAGTAGTGATGCTGTCTTTAGATTTAGCACCTGTACCATTACATTTATGACAAATAACTTTTTTTTGAATAGTAATTTTTTTCTCAATACCTGTAAGTATTTCTTCTAAAGAAAGTTTGATGCGTATTCGTAAATTACTTCCTTTTTTAACATATGATTGATAATAAGAGCCACTACGTCTCCCGCCAAAGCCAAAGAAATCATCAAAAATATCACTAAAATGTGAAAATATATCATCTATATCACTAAAACCACTGCCATTGATACCTGCTTCACCAAATTGGTCATATCTATGTTTTTTTTCGGGATCACTCAATATTTCGTATGCTTCCGCAGCTTCTTTGAATTTTTCTTCAGCATTTTTATTATTGGGATTTCTATCCGGATGATATTGCATAGCTAGTTTACGATAAGCCTTTTTTATCTCATCTTCACTAGCATCTTTATTGACCCCTAGTATATCATAATAATCTTTTTTAGCCACGATTTAATTATTTTTTTATTTATTTTATTGATAAACTATAACTTTTGCATAACGTAATATTACTGGTCGATCCTGTAAATTTAATTTATATCCTTTCAAAACAACGTCTGCTATCATATTTTTCTTTTCAGGAGGCCCCTCTATAGTACTAATAGCTTCATGTAAATCCATATTAAACGGCTCATCAATAGGATTTATTGCTTCTACACCATATTTTGCTAATATATTCATAAATTTCTGATAAATTATTTTATATGCTTCTGCTATAGCATCTAAGGTTTGATTTTTTTCTATAGACTCTAAGCCTCTTTCGAAATCATCTATGATTGGCAATAGATCTATTATTAGCTGCATGTTAGCAGTATCTATAAGATTCATTTTTTCTTTACTTGTTCTTTTTTTATAATTGTCAAATTCAGCACATAGTCGCAAATATTTATCATTTAATTCGCTATGTTTTTCTTGTAATTCATCAAATTGTTTTTGTAGGTCAACTTCTTTTTCTTCAATAATATCATTATTAATGTCTTGCTCTTTTTCTTGGTTTAATTCTTCGTTAGTCATTTTATCTTTTGCTTCCATAAAAATTATAATTTTTTTATTTTTTTACTGGCAAAATGTTTGCCTTTTATCAAAATCAAGTCAAATTGTCAGGTATTGGTATACTCAATTCATTAAGTGTTTTTTTTAATTCATTTAAAATTTCGGGCAATAGCGTTATACCATTTGTTTTATGAAAATCAATCATTTCAATTTCAGGATCATTAGGTATTAAAACTGGTTGCTCAGTATCTATAGGCAGAGCAGATCGCATAGTCTGAATCCATAAATCCATATATTCCTTTACCTTTTCAGCTGGTCTAAAGGCATCGAGTCGTATAGCACCAAAAAAATGTCCCAACCCTTTACCTGGGCAATTATTTTTTTCTTTAATATAACTCACTTGTGGAGGGACAAAAGGTCCAAAATTAGCACCAGATATTACAGCTGTCAAGATATCTACAATAGCAGTTAAACAATAACCTTTATGACCAGCATGTTCATAGTCTCCTCCCAATGGCAAAATAGTGCCTCCATGTTTTATAGCAGTAGGATCAGTGACAGGTATGCCATCACAAGTTTGTAGCATACCTTTAGGTACAGACTTACCTTGTTTTTCGAGTAATTCAATTTTGCCACGAGCAATCGGTGCCGTAGCGAAATCAGCTAAAAAAACTTGTTCATTTTTAGTAGGTACTGCAAAAGCTATTGGATTAGTACCAAGCATAGCTTGTTTAGAGAAAGTAGGTGCTACAGTAGGATTAGCATTAGTCATAGCTATTCCTATCATATCATGATCTATTGCCATTAGTGCATAATAACCTGCAATACCAAAATGATTTGAATTGTTTACAGCTACCCATCCTGTACCAGCATCATTAGCTTTTGATATTGCTGATTGCATAGCAAAATTACCACTAATCATTCCTAGTCCATTATCACCATCTACTAGAGCCGTCGATAGAGTTTCATACTCTATTTTAGGTTTAGCATTAATGTTGAGTCTATTTTGGCTCCAAAGTCCTAAGTAGTCTTTTATCCTAACAACTCCATGAGAGGGGATACCACGAAGCTCAGCTTCTACGAGTACATCTGCTACTAGCTTAGCATGATCATAAGGCATACCTATCGAAGTGAAAATCTCAACTATTGCACTATGTAATTGCTCATGAGAAATTGTAAACTTATCTGATAACATAATATTATTAAAAATATTTTTTTAAATAAACTTATTTAGCAAAAGAAACTGCACGTGTTTCCCTAATTACAGTAACCTTTATTTGGCCAGGATAAGTTAAAGAGTCTTCAATTTTTTTGCTAAGCTCCATAGATAATTGGAATGCTTCAGTGTCTGACAGTTGATCAGCAGATACTATAACACGCAATTCTCTACCTGCTTGGATAGCAAAAGTTTTTTGTACCCCGTTATAACTTTCAGCAATAGTTTCTAATTCTTTGATACGAGTAATATAAGCATCTATTACATCTCTACGAGCTCCAGGTCTAGCACCACTAATAGAATCACATATTTGTACTATTGGAGCAAGTAATGTCGTAGGTTCTACTTCGTCGTGATGGGCGCCTATAGCATTTATGACCTCTGGATGTTCTTTATACTTTTCAGCTAATTTCATTCCTAAAATTGCGTGAGGTAACTCTGGTTCATTATCTGGCACTTTACCAATGTCATGTAATAGACCAGCTCTTTTAGCTAATTTAGGATTGAGTCCTAATTCAGCAGCCATAGTAGCTGACATGAGAGCAACTTCTTTGCTATGAGAGAGCAAGTTTTGACCATAAGAAGTGCGATATTTCATTTTGCCAATTAAACGAATAAGTTCAGGATGCATATTAGTAATGCCGAGATCTATTAGAGTTTCTTTACCTACTTTTATAATTTCTTGCTCGATTTGTTTTTTAACCTTAGCTACTACTTCCTCTATGCGAGCTGGTTGAATACGACCATCAGCGACTAAAATTTCGAGAGATAATTTGGCAATTTCACGTCTAACAGGGTCAAAAGAAGATAATACGATGAGATCTGGCGTATCATCTATAATAATTTCTACTCCTGTAGCGGCTTCTAAGGTTTTAATATTTCTACCATCTCTACCTATAATGCGTCCTTTCATATCATCACCAGAAATGGGAAATGTACTAACTGCAGCTTCAGAAGAATATTCCGTAGCAGTACGTTGTATAGTCTCCAATACAATTTTTCTAGATTGATCTTCGGCATGCATACGAGCTTCATCAACTAAATTTTTAACATAATTATTTACTTGCATTCGAGCATCCTCTTTCAGGGATTCTACAAGTTCTTCACGTGCTTGTTCTATAGTTAATCCAGCTATCCTTTCTAATTGTTTTTGATACTCTTTTATTAGTACATCAGTCTTATTCAATTTTTCAGTGAGAACTGACTGATCCTTTTGCAATTGTTCTTTATGCTGATTATACTCTTTTATTTTCTTTTGCAGCTCTTCATTTTTTTGCTTTATCATCATTTCTTGTTGCAATAGTTTGTTTTCAAGTGCATCCAGTTTTTTTACCTTTTGTTGAATTTCTTCTTCTGCTCTAGTTTTATATTGCAGAGATTTTTCTTTAGCCTCTATGATTTTCTCTTGTTTTAATACTTCTGCTTGTTTTTGAGCTTCAGCTATTATGCTATCACGTTTTCTTATAGCATTGCGTTTAATTATAAAATACCAGGTGGCAATTCCTATAGCAATAACTGCTATTTCTATCACCAAAATCATTACATTTGACATAGTTTTATTGTTTTTAGTTTAGTTATACAACAAAAAATCGCAATAATTTGCGTTTTTATTTCTAAATCTTCAAGTAGTTTGCTAACTTTTTTTTTACAAACTACTTAACATTTAATTTTGAGGTTTTTTTTTAAAAAATGACTGTGGCAAATAATTGATAAATAAATTCAGGTAATTATAAAGCTATCTAGCAGTTTCTAGCAAAGTTTTTAATTGCTCTAATCTAACACCTAAATCTTCTTCAATAAATTGATGTTCTTGTTGCAATTTAGCTAATGCTACTGCCTGTTCTATAAGCAACATAGATAATAAAGTTTGTAAATTTTGCCCAGGATATTTGCGTGCATATATTGTCACTTGCTCATCTAAGGCTTTAACTATTTTTCTTATATGAGCTTCGTCACTTACATTTACTTTTAAAGGTATTGCTAAACCACCTAAGCTAACATTTATGTTAATCATTTCAGACTTCATACCTTATTCTTTTAGCATAGCTATACAATTATCAATACGATTTATCATCTTTTTAAAATAGCGAGTAGCTTGGTCTGTTATTCCTTTTTCATCTATTATTTTGGCTATTTTTATATTTGTTATTTCTTTATCCTTATTCATTAATTCATTTTTTAATTCTATATTTTCTTTTCCAAGCTTCTCATTTTCCTTTTTTAAATTTGCCACAGCATTCCTCAACTCCTGATTTTGTTGTATTATCCCTCTGATTTTTAATTCTATTTCTGAGAGTAATACTTCAAAATCCATTTTTTATACAAAATTAATATTTTTTTTTGATATAAATATAAGTTTTTTACATTGTTTTTTTTTAATTTATAAGTTTAGTAAAGTTAATTTTTTTTATTTCTTATATGTTAAAATATGTTTAAACTTTATGTCATAAATAATTATAAATAAAACTTTTAAATTGATTTTTTATTATAGAATGCTTGGGTTTTATTTATACTTTTTCTATAACCATAGCCATACCTTGTCCTACACCTATACACATAGTAGTCAGAGCCCTTTTAAGGTTATTTCTTTTTAATTGATATACTGCTGTAGTAACAAGTCTTGCTCCTGACATTCCTAACGGATGCCCAAGGGCTATAGCACCGCCTTGTGGATTGATACGTGGATCATCATCCTGTAAATTCCAACTTCTTATACATGCTAAAGATTGAGCAGCAAAAGCTTCATTTAACTCAATTAAATCAATATCGTCAAAAGAAAGGTTAAACTTTTCAAACAATTTATTAGTAGCTGGCACTGGACCTATGCCCATAATTCTAGGAGGGACACCAGCTGATTGTGAACCAACTATTCGAGCAAGAGGTGTTAGATTATATTTATTAATACCAACTTCAGAAGCTACAAGTAAGCTAGCAGCACCATCATTAATACCAGAGGAATTACCAGCAGTAATAGTACCATCTATTCTAGTTATAGGTTTAAGAGCAGCTAATTTTTCTAAAGATGTGTCACGTGGATGCTCGTCTTTTTGGAAAATCAATGGATCTGCTTTAGGTTGTGGAATAGTAATTGGAAAGATTTCTTCAGCCAAAAAACCATTATTTTGGGCTTTTTTTGCTTTTATTTGACTCATAAAAGCAAAAAAATCTTGATCTTCGCGTGAAATATTCATTTCTTTAGCCAGATTTTCAGCAGTTTCTGCCATGCTATCCAATCCATACATTTTTTCCATAATAGGATTAGGGAAACGCCAGCCAAGAGTAGTATCATAGATGTTTACATTGCGATCAAAAGCTTTTGTTGCTTTATTCATAGCATACGGAGCTCTACTCATGCTCTCTACACCACCTGCGATGATGAGATCTGCATCACCCAAAGCAATCAATCTAGAAGCATAAGCAACTGCTTCCATACCTGAACCACAAAGCCGATTAATAGTGACCCCTGGCACTGTATATGGGATACCTGCTAATAACAAAGCCATGCGAGCTATATTTCTATTATCTTCACCAGCTTGATTAGAGCAACCAAATACTACCTCATCTATTTCATTTGTGTCTACATGCGGATTACGAGCTAATATAGCTTTAATAATTAAAGCTGTAAGATCATCGGTTCTAACACTAGACAAAGCACCACCGTACCTTCCGACAGGGGTACGTATAGCATCACAAATATAAGCTGTTCTCATAAATTATTATTTAAAATATGGTTTTACTTCTCTAAAAGCAGATAAAACTTTATCTGCTAATATTTCTATTTCTTTATCTGTCATAGTAGTATTAAAAAAGAAACTTAGTGAGTTGACGCAAATAATGCCATTATCGTATAAATAATCAATAAATTTTTTTATTGCTTCTTTTTGATTTGTTTCATTGAAATAATTTTCTCTATAATCAGCGGGCACTTTATCTGAAAAATGTAATCTAATAATAGAACCTATACCAGACATAGATACAGGTACTTGAGCGATATTAATAGCTTCTTGTATAAATGATCTAGCTTTATCAGTTAAAGCATTTAAGTTATTAACTGCATCCTGATCAAAAAGTTTCATTGCAGTTAAGCCAGCAATAAGAGATATGGGATTAGCTGAGAATGTACCAGAAAGAGGATATTTATAATATTTACCAATAGGATCAAGGACTTCCATAATATCATCTCTACCACCAAAAGCTCCAATAGGAAATCCACCACCTATTATTTTCCCCAAAGAAGTTAAATCTGGTTTTACATTATAGTATTCTTGTAAACCTGAATAATTTACTCTAAATGTTATCACTTCATCAAAACATAATAAGCTTCCATTTTTGCGGGTCCATTCATATATAGTGTTTACATATTCCTTACTAGCAGGCTCCATATTAATTCTATGAGGCATGGGATCTATAAGTACACAAGCGAGGTCATTTTTGTGAGCTTCTAAAATATTCATAGTGTTTTCTAAATCATTAAAAGGAAGGACAATTACTGAATCTAAAACACCTTTTGGGACCCCAGGAGTATGTGGCACAGAATTAGGTCGTTTCTTATCCCCCCAATTGGAAGGATTAGGTTTTTCGCTAACTTCTATTACATCATAAGTACCATGATATGCTCCTTCGCATTTAGCTATTTTAGATTTACCGGTAAAAGCACGAGATACTTTTATTAGATGCATTACAGCCTCCGTGCCGGAATTTAAAAATCTTAATTTACCAAATGATGGGATGCGCTCAATCATATATTCTGCATATTCTACCTCCACCTCTGTAGCTACCATGTAAGCTGTTCCCTTTTTCATTTGTTCATATACTGCTTCAACGATTTTAGGATGTGCATGACCATGTATCAATGATCCAATGTTAGCTGAGAAATCTATATATTGCTTCCCATTGACATCTGTCAAATATGAGCCGGATGCACTTGCTGCATATACTGGATGTGGCTGACGTAATACTTGATTTCTACTCGCTCCACCAGGTAATACTTTTTTGGCTCTTTCATATAAAATTTCATCTTTTTTAAATTGTGTCATATTTATAAAATTTTTTGTTGTGGTACAAAATTAAATATTATTATTTATCAAGTTTAACAAGATTTATTTATAAAAACTTAATTTATTATGTTGCAAATTTATAATTTTATTTTTAAACTCCAAATGTTTTTTAGTTTTAAATATTTCTGTTTATGATTTAAGGTTAAATTATATTTTTTATAATTTTTTTCTAAATTAAGTGACTTTAAATATTAACAAACATTGTTTTGCATACCACTATGATTAGTATCTATGACATATCAATACTATATAAATCTTTAAAATTCTATACCTCTACGAGCTACAATACCTATATTATAATAATGTTTAATCTCTTTCATCTCAGTAACTAAATCTGCTATATCGATTAATTCCTGTGGCGCATAACGTCCAGTAAGAATAATTTCGGTATTTTCATTTCTTAGGTTTATTACTTTCACTACCTCATCTATGGAGATTAAATCATAATGGATAGCTATACATATTTCATCTAAAATTATCATGTCATAGTAGTTACTTTTAATAGCCTCACTGACTTCTTTTAGTCCATTTTGAGCTGCTATAATGTCTTTATCAGTTGAATCATTAATAATAAAACAATCTAGTCCAAATTGGCAAAATTTTATTTCGGGGAAACGTTTTAGAGAAATAAGTTCTGAATATGGTTGTCCTTTAACAAATTGTGCAAAATATACCTTCATTCCAGCTCCCACAGCTCTAATAGATAAACCAATAGCTGCAGTTGTTTTTCCTTTTCCATTTCCTGTGTATAAATGGATATATCCTTTATTACTGTCCATATATCAAATTATTATAAATGTGTTTTATCTGAGATGATAGATCTGATGCAGGTTGCCATTCTATAATAGATTTACAATTTATCATTGCTGCTACTACTTGTGGATCAAAAGCTAATTTACCTATAATTTTTATATCTAATTTTTCGCAAAAATTTTCTATTTTTTCTGTAATTTTTATATTTAAGTCAAATTTATTGATAATTACTACTGTATTAAGATTAAATTTTGTTGTTAATTCTAATGTGCGTTGTAAATCTTTTAATCCTGATAGCGTAGGCTCAGTAACTATAATGACATAATCTACACCTGTGATAGTAGAAATGACAGGACAACCGATTCCTGGAGGGCCATCGATAATTATTGTATTAATGTTATTTTCTTTAGCTAATTTTTTAGCTTTATCTCTAACAATATTGACAAGTTTACCAGAATTTTCTTCTCCTGGTGCTAGTTTACCATAGACCATTTTCCCATTTCTGAAACTACCATAATACATTCTACTTTTATCATTATCGATCATTGTAATTGCCTTATTAGGACAAATACGAGAACACAATTTACATCCATCACAATGAATTGATGAAATATTAATTTTTTGATCAGAGTAATAGATAGCATCAAATTTACAATATTCTATACACAATCCACAATTAATGCACTTAGAATAGTCGATGACAGCTTTTTGACTGCCAATATAAATCTCTTCGCCTTCTACATCTGGATTAAACAAAATATATAAATTGGTAGCATCAACATCACAATCTGCCAAGACAACTTTTTCAGATAAAGTAGCAAATGCAGCACTAATACTACTTTTACCTGTCCCACCCTTACCACTAATTATTGCTATTTCCATATTGATCGATTATAAAATTAAACATAGAGACAAATTTATCTGCCCATTGATATTCCAATTGACTTATTAATTCTCCATTCGAATAATAAAAGGCAATCATTTTATCAAAAGGAATTTCTAATAATAATTTAATATTTTCTTGTTTTAAATAATTATAAATCTCAGTATCCCCTATTCCAGAACGATTAATAACCACTCCATAAGGTTTATCTATAATTTTTAATGTGTCTATAGATTGTTTTAAATCAGATAACCCAAATGGGGTTGGTTCAGTAACTAAAACAACAAAATCGGCTTCAGCTACAGTATTTATAAATGGACAAGAAGTGCCAGGAGGTGAATCTAAAATAACAATTTTTTCATTTTTAGCCTCTTTAATAGCCGCATTAATAATAGGTACGGGAGAAAAAACTCCTGTATTCATACTCGCTTCTATTATAAATGTATTGTTTTCGATAGCATATTTAGTTATAGAACCAATAGGAACGGGCTTTGTACTAATCGCATTAAAATCACAAGCTACATCACACGCACCACATCCGTGACACAAATCTTCAATTACTTTTATTACTTTCAAATCAGGTAATATAAATATAGCATTATAATTGCAGTATTCATGGCATTTACTACAAAACTTACATTTTTTTTCATTTATTACAGGAATTTCTTGATGAACATAAAAATATTTTATTTTTTCACCTTTAAAAAAAACCATATCATTAGGAGCTTCTGCATCACAATCAACCAATACTACTTGATAGTTTAGCTGCTGAAGAGCATAAAATAAATTTGTAGCTACTAATGTTTTACCAGTACCACCTTTACCACTTGCTATTGCTAACTTCATTAATATCTTTGTTAATAATTGTTTAAATAAAAATTTTTTTTATGTATTAATGATCGCAATAATTTGCATTCAAATTTAGATTATTATTCAAAAAATCAATTACTAATTCTTCAGCAGTTTTAACAGGTGCTCCTACAAAAACATTTATTTTTTGTTGATTAAAAAGTTCAATGGCTCTTTGTCCCATGCCACCAGCTATTACATCAGTTACGCCAAATTGAGCTATCCATTTAGGATATAACCCTGGCACATGATCTGGCGGTGTTATCTCTTTAATTTCTGTAATAGTGCCATTTTCTACATTTACAATAGCAAAGGTCTGGCAATGACCAAAATGTTGACTTAAAACTCCATTTTCTAATGGAATTGCAATTTTCTGGGTTTTCATAAATTTTATTTTTCTTGGTTTTATTTTTAAAAAAATCGAAAGTAAAAAGCAATTAGGCAAATTCGCATAGACTCATAATTATGTATCTATGCGAATTTGCCTAATTTAATTAATAATTACCTCTAAAACGATTTTGTCGTCCCATGCCGCGTCCTCTACCACGTCTACCACGACCAAAGCCTAAACCTCTTCTCAAACCTAATGCTCGTCCATAACCCTTTAAGTAGTTTTGTTTTTGAAAGTCATCAGGTAGATTTTCGTTTTGATCGTTATTAAAACTAGTATTTTGTTTGTAGGCACCATAATTAGTACAACGCCCCATGCGGCGACCTGTCATTGGTCCTTGTCCTAAAGGACCTGTGCGATCTAAATTTGGCATAATAAACCTCCTTTTTTAATTGTTATTAATTTAATATTGAAATATTTCATTTTTTATAATCTTTAATAATTTTATTCACGATCATTAATAACAGAATAATATTTAATTATTTTCTAACATATCAATAATCTCTTTTATTTTTCTTTCAGGCTCTTTGATAATTATCATTTGAATCTTTAAGCTATCCAAGATAGATTTAACTTTGGCTCCTATTTCACCAGAAATAACCTTATCCACATTATAAGATGCTATAAATTGAACAGCTGCTGGGCCTGCACCTGCTTCTTTATCCTTGTTTGGATTTGGAATAAATTCTATTGCTTTATTCTCAGTATTATAAATGACAAAATATGCACAACGTCCAAAACGTTGATCGATATTAGATTCCAATGAATTTCCCGTAGATGTAATTGCAATTTTCATATTATTAATTTTTAGGTTTTTTTTAAAAAAATTTTTTTCTTCTCATAAAACTATTACATTGAGGACAAACTACTTTATTACAAGGTTCTCCATATTTATGTATTTTTTCATATCCACAATTAGGACATATACAATAATCATCGTAGTCATCAACTAGTTTTTCTTGGCTTACAGGAGAGAAATTATCACTCACAATATCTTGGCTACCACATAATGGGCAATTTCTAATTACATCATCAATATTAGGATTATTAAAATAACATGAGCACGTATTACAATGATACCAAGGGCTATCATAATAAACATTGCCACCATTTATTTTAATTTCTCTACCCTCAGCAAAAGCCTTAGCGATTTTTTGTCGAGCAGAAGCATAAATACGAGTAAATGTAGGACGAGAAATATTCATTATTTCTGAGGCTTGTAAATGAGTGTACATTTTATAATCACATAATCTGATGGCTTCATACTCTTCATATAATAGTATTATTGGTTTTTCATTTTGTTTGGTGTTAGTTACACCATATGGTTTAAATCCCTTTACAACAGGGAGTTCTATTATTTTTCTCAATCTTTTAATTCTTGCTGCCATATAATAAACATTTGTTCATTGCAAAATTAATAAACATTTGTTTAAAAACCAAATTTTTTCAATATTTTTTTAAAAAATATTTTAAAATGAATTAAAATACAGTATCAAAATCGTATTTATTATCTTTGATAGATTTTAATAAAACATAACAAAATCAATCATAAAACTATTTTTTGCTTATCTGTATATAAATGTGTATAATATTTTAATTACCTAAAATAAAATACTATATTTAGATTAAATCAATAATATATTATATAAATTTGGCAAAATCAATAATAAATTTATAAAATTAAATGAATAGAGAAAAATATATTATAAAATTAAGTCGGCTTCAGTTTTATTTATTAGAGTATCTTTATCAATGCCTGGAGCCAATTTTATAACTTTTAGACCTTTATTAGTAACATCAATAATAGCTAAATCAGTGTAAATGCGAGATACTACTGCGACACCTGTTAAAGGGTAAGTACATTTCTTAACAATTTTAGGCGTACCATTTTTAGTAGTGTGGCTCATAATCACAAAAACATTTTTAACGCCTTGCACTAGATCCATAGCACCACCAACAGCAGGGATATCATTTGGGCTACCAGTAGACCAATTAGCTAAATCTCCATTTTGTGAAACTTGATAGGCTCCCAAAACGGTAAAATCCAGATGCCCTCCACGAATCATAGCAAAGCTATCTGCATGATGAAAAAAACAAGCTCCTTTGATTGTGGTAATAGGTTTTTTACCTGCATTAATAAGATCAAAATCTTCTTCTCCTGGTGCTGGTGCTGGACCTACGCCTAATAGACCGTTTTCTGTATGTATAATAATTTCTCTACCTTCTGGTATGTAATTAGCCACTAATTCTGGAATGCCTATACCTAGATTTACATAAGAGCCATCAGGAATATCATTGGCAACTAATTTTGCCATATCATCCTTGCTCCATCCAATATTTACTCTGTCCATGGATATTTTTTATTTTGACTAACTAAAACATGTTCGTGAAGGGGATTTGGTACTTCTACGACTCTCTGCACAAAAATATTAGGAGTAACAACGGCCTCGGGATCTATTTCGCCCAGCTCAACTATTTTATTCACTTGAACAATAGTTACTTTAGCAGCCATACACATAATAGGACCAAAATTTCTTGCAGTTTTATAATAAATGAGATTGCCATATCTATCTCCCTGATAGGCTTTTACAAGTGAAAAATCAGATTTTAATGCATATTCTAATACGTATAATTCACCATCAATTTCTCTCAATTCTTTACCTTCTGCTAATGAAGTACCTACACTAGTAGGAGTATAAAAAGCTGGGATGCCAGCACCACCACAGCGGATACGTTCTGCTAATGTACCTTGCGGTACAAGCTCTACCTCTATCAGTCCACTGCAGTACAATTCTGGGTAAACTTCCGAAAAAGAAGTTTTAGGATATGAGCAAATAATTTTTTTTACTCGTTTATGTTCTAATAAAGCAGCTAATCCCACATGTCCACTACCAGCATTATTACTAATAATTGTTAAATCTTTTGCTCCTTGATCTATTAATGCGTGAATTAATTCAATGGGGCTACCAGCCTCGCCAAATCCACCAATCATTATAGTAGCTCCATCGAAAATATCAGCTACTGCCTCTTGAGGGGTTAAAAAAATTTTATTTATCATAATTTAATAGTATTATCTTTCAGCTATTTTGTGATGTTTTTGAGCTTCTAAAATATTTTTTTCTAATCTATTTTCTATTTCTTCTAATTCATCCTCATAAAAAAATTTATCTGCTTTATATGGTTTAAGATCAGCCATATTACTATTAAACTCATCATATTCAGTTAAAAATACAGTATCACACCAATTCATATCTCTACCTTCATTAAATTTAAGAACAAAAACTCTATCATTATCTATTAGAGTATCACCGAGGAGAGAAATTTTACCAGCAGATAGAGTCATGGTAATATAGCGAGAAGGACGATTAATAGAAGCTAAATTTTTGAAAATTTTATTAAATACTTTATTTATATCAGCAAGTGGACGTGTGAAATATTCTACTTCACCAGTAGGACGTGGTATATACATAGCGTGAAAACCAACACCTAACATAGCAAAAATATTTGCTAAATCTATCCAATTTTGAGCTGAGCGATCTACATCAATATTACCATTTTCATCTTCATACATACTGATATGATTCATTATAGGACTTTGACTTTTTAGATTTACTCCATATTTTTTTAATCTACGAATGGCAGCAATAGTGGTGATATTCATTATCTCTCTTGGTGTAGAAAAATGAGAAACTATCATAGGTTGTACACCGTTGTCATATAGCATTTTGAATAAATCAAGCATTTCATTATATTCATGAGTTAAAATTTTTTCAGGATAATAACTAAGCATGCGAGTCCCAAGTCTGACAGTTCTAATGTGTGATAGTTCAGGATCCTCAATAATAGGTATTATATATTCTCTATACCTAGCCGGTGTTATATATCCAGCGTCTCCACCTGTTATCAATATATCAGTAATCTCTTTATGTCTTTTTAAATAACCAATTACTTGCCCTACACTTCTCTGAGCAAACATATCTTCATCGCCTCTCACTTGAGCATGACGGAAGCAATAGGTACAAAAACCAAAACAATTTTGAGTTTGTTCATCGAGTATCAAAACTACTGGAGCATATTTATGCTGTAGACCATCTAGAAGCTCTAATTCTCCATTTTCATTGATATATGTAGGTTTATTCAATTTTTGTTTACCATCATGTGGATTAGTTTCATTGATATATTCTTTAATTATTGCTTCTCTTTCTTCATCTGTTGAGGCAGCTAATATTTTTTGCCTAGCATGCTCACGCACCATATCTGGCTGTGGAAATGTAAGATAAAATAAAGGATCATTTTGATAATTGTCCCAATCAATTAAATTGAGCACATGAGCAGTTACCATGAATCTATAAACATAAATAAACACTTCTCTTTCTTCAACTCTATCAATAATAATCCCATGCTTAGCTAATTTATCTACAATTTCTCTAAATCCCTTTAAGCCTACCCAACGTTCTTTTTCATAAAAATCTACTTTGTTTGGTTTTTTCATTAAAGAGTATTGAGGATATGCAGTCTGCAATCTCGATAAAACCCCTAATGGCAAAAGATTTTCATTCTTTACTATTTCTATCATTTCAGTACTGAAATGATAGCGATCCATTAAATTATTTAATTCTTCTTCTGAAAATAAGATTTTTTCTACACGCATTTTATTTTATTATTTATAATGCAAATATAAAAATAAATTTTAATAAATATTAAAATTTACTAATAAAATTACAAATAATTTTAAAAAAGTATAAAAAACATAATAATAATATGAATTATGTATATAAAAATTTTATAATAAGCTTAAATGTGTAGTCATTTAAGGAGCGAGAGATGGGAAGAGTATAGAAAATTCATATCCTTTGTTTTACTTTACGTAGTTTATACTACCATCAAATAATATTTATTTAATTTTACAAAAAAATAATTATGGATAATTTTAATCTATTAGATTATCAGGCTCTACCCAAAGAGCAGAAACGCCGAT